>Ga0129308_1000106_pt1 | contig 144450 bp, 92 predicted proteins | sample L827metagenome_FD_94440 | JGI IMG/M metagenome (GOLD analysis project Ga0129308, IMG submission 94440) | Ring-tailed lemur group fecal microbial communities from Wisconsin, USA - L827 metagenome | ecosystem: Host-associated > Mammals > Digestive system > Large intestine > Fecal | place: USA...
AAAAGCCTTACTCAATTTATCAAACACAATATTCTTTTGCTCTTCATTTACCGATTCTACAGCTTCTATAACACGCATGTGGTATCCGTTTTCTATTCCCGTATGCAATAGAGCTTTTACATCCTTTGGAAAGCAGGAACCTCCATACCCACAACCGGCATACAGGAAACGGCTACCGATACGGGAATCTGCTCCCATACCTTTACGTACATTATCTACATTTGCTCCGATACGTTCACAGAGATTTGCTATATCGTTCATAAAGCTGATACGGGTTGCTAACATGGCATTGGCTGCATATTTCGTCATTTCAGCTGAAGGAACATCCATGATCAGGATGGGATAGCCATTCAATGTGAAAGGACGGTATAATTTCTCCATCATTTTCTTTGCCTGTTCACTTTCAACTCCGACCACCACCCGGTCCGGAGCCATAAAGTCTTTAATGGCTGCTCCTTCTTTCAGAAATTCAGGATTAGATGCCACATCAAAAGGTATAGCAACTCCCCGTTTATTTAATTCTTCCTGAATAGCAGCCTTTACTTTCTGGGCAGTTCCAACCGGAACCGTACTTTTCGTTACAAGTAATGTATATTTATTGATGAAACGACCAACTGTATGTGCCACATCTAAAACATATCTCAAATCGGCACTTCCATCTTCTTCTGGGGGAGTTCCTACAGCACTGAAAACAACAGATACATTATCTAAACAAGTGGTTAAATCAGTTGTGAAATGTAACCTACCTGCTTCTACATTTTTTTTAACCAAGTCTTCTAAGCCTGGTTCATAGATTGGCATTACACCTGACTGCAAAGCTTTTATCTTCGCTTCATTGATATCCACACAGGTCACATCTACTCCCATTTCAGAGAAACAAGTACCTGTAACCAGGCCTACATAGCCTGTTCCTACAATTGCAATATTCATTGTTAGAATTATTTATCCAGTTTTTCGTACTCCGAATTCTTACTCATGAACTCCGGCACAATCGATTTCATCACTTTCACTGTTTCCAACTTTTCTACTCGAATAGCCAAATTTACCAAACGTGAAACAATGGTTGATATATCTGTAAAATCATATTCCCTCACTTTCGCATGAAAGATTTTAGTGTTGTTTGTAGGAAGAGTATTTTCTTTGGTTGCCAGCAACTCTTCATACAACTTTTCACCCGGGCGAAGACCGGTATATTTAATTTCAATATCTTTTTCAGGGATAAGACCGGCCAATTCTATCATTCGACGTGCCAGGTCGGCAATCTTTACAGGGGTACCCATATCAAATACGAAAATCTCATTTCCTTTTCCCATAAAAGCTGCTTCCAAAACAAGACGGCAGGCTTCAGGGATCGTCATGAAATAACGGATAATATCGGGATGAGTGACTGTTAAAGGACCTCCTTTAGCCAGCTGTTCACGGAAACGAGGAATAACAGAACCGTTACTGCCTAATACATTACCAAAGCGGGTAGTGATAAAACGAGTTTTTCCCGGATGTAATCCTTTGCTTATTGCAATACTCAGGCTTTGCACATAGATCTCTGCCAGGCGTTTGGAGGCCCCCATCACATTGGTTGGATTGACTGCCTTATCGGTAGAGATCATAATAAATTTATCTGTTCCATATTTTACGGACATGTCAGCCATATTACGGGTTCCCTGGACATTGGTGTGTACAGCTTCACAAGGATTTTCCTCCATCAGGGGGACATGTTTATAGGCTGCTGCATGAAAGACATATTGGGGATGGAAACTTTTAAAAACACTTTCTACACGGGCCAGCATCCGGACATCACCCATAATCGGAGTGAAAACAACATCCGGGAACCGATCTTCCAACTCCAAACGGATGGTATGCATAGGTGTCTCGGCACTGTCAAACAAGATCAGTTGCTTCAAACCAAATGTACAAAGTTGTCGACAAAGCTCACTACCGATAGATCCGGCAGCACCTGTAACCATAACGACTTTACCCCTTAATTCATCTGCAATCTCTTTCAGATTAATATTAATTTCATCACGTCCTAACAGATCTTCGATACGGACCTCCGGTAGATTTCGTAAATTGACTGTCCCTCCTTTTAACTCATCCACAGTAGGAAGCATCAACATACGAACCTTTTTCCGCTCACAATAACGAACCAGGCGTTCACTTTCTGCTTTTACTGCATGATAGTCGGTAAACAAAATAGCCTTGATACCTTTTCGGTTTACCAAACCATTAAATTCCAACTGATCCTTTACCGAATAGACCGGACATCCTCCTATGCGGATCTTACTTCTTTTACCTATTCGTATATATCCTTCGATCTGATAATTATCAGATTGTTTCCAAAAAGAAATCGCAGGCGAATTAGAGACAGCGTCTTCCTCCCTGTAAATTAACAGCTTTTCGTTATTGGAAGCCACACTTTTGACTATCATGCTATACATTATTATTAATAAAGCACGAAATATTGTCAAAACGAAAAAAGTCAGGAATAGGTCAAGCAGACCTCCTAAAAAGATTTGTAGAAAGGATAATGAGTGGATAAAACAGGAAAGAGTAGAAGTCATCAAAGCAACTTTCACAAAAGAGGCAATAGCAATACGCCCCGTTTCTGTAAAAGTTGAATGACGAATAATACCTTTATAAGTCTGGCAGGAAAGAAAACTGATTGTACTGCAAACGATAGCAAAGAGATTTATATAAATAAACTCATGTATCGGCAGATTTATTTTCAAAATATTGCCAAGGGTCGCAAAAACTAAAAAAGTAGATAAAACTGAGAAAAATAGGTCTATAAAAAAGATTATCCAGCGATTAAAGTATTTTTGCTTCGAGAACAGAATGATAAGACCGTTGATTTTCAACATATTAATACTAGCCATATTTCACAAAAATGTTCGTCAGTCCCAAAATGAGACTAACAATTAAAGCTTATTTTTCAAAGCATACATAAGAAAAAGAGTGACTAGAAAAAACGATCGTTTTTTTTAGTCACTCTTTTTCTGTTTAAAATTGTTAATCACTGATTAACAGATATTTTGCTAAATGCAAAGACAGGACATTGATACTTAGGAAAATAATAATTTAGAAAAGGCTTTGATAATTGGATTATAAAGAATACTTTTGCACACGAATAAATGACTAAAAAAAACGATCGTTTTTCCTAGTCATTCGCTTCTATCCTATTAATTATTTAATCTTATTTTTTAATTTATACATATAAACAATTCGATTTTCGTACCAGAGTATTATACGATGCTTCGTTTCCTATCCAGCAACAATCCATGATCGTAAAAGAAAAGTTGGAAAAGGAGCTTGATGGGAAAATACGTAAACGGTGATTGATTATAAAAGGATGAAATAAGATACCGATTTATTTAATTTGCTGTAGACAACATCTTATTAAGATGACGAGTAGCCATAGATTTAATGTAGGCATCAGGCTTCTTTGTCTTAAAATGATTGAATGTTTTGTTTCAGACAAAAATTGGGAAAACACGCCCCTGCATCCCCTCCCGCCTATGATAAAACCGCAACGCTAATCCAACTTCTTGGAAGAAAATTTAAAATCAGCTCCCCGGTCGGCTTCACTCGTCAGGTCAACCAGACTGTCGAACGCCGCCGTATTCACCCCCAGGCGGGCAAGCGCGGCTTTCCTCGAATCCATGAAATGATCCGACAAGCGGATCTTACCGAGCTCTTCCAGCAAAACGATCAGCTCATTCAACACACCATCCCTGTACTCTTTTATCGCCGGATTTTCACCAGGGACAGTCAGTGACAACATCGCTCTCAGGTCACCGATCGTTGTTGGAATATCAATATAGTTCAGGTCATTGAATTCACTGTAATTTCTGGTATGTCCAGAGGCAACCGCTACTAAATTCTGATAAGTAGCCTCCAGTCCAGCAGCCTTCAAAGCTGCCATAAACATATCGACCTTCCCCATTATCTGCAACATTTCCAATTTAAAATAAAGATCTCGCCCCTTTTGGCCCCTTCCGGCCCATCCGTCCAGCAACATATCGCAGTGCGTGTCGGTGTCCCTGATATACGACTCATAAATGGCACCAACGTATGGCGATTTTTTTTCCCTGCTGATCTGTGAGGCTATGCCAACGTCCATGTCCGTCAGTTCTTCCGAAAAGAAAGCGTCGTGACCGATTTTAAGGCCGGTGGGCTTCCCCCGTCGCGCGGCATCGATATTGACGGCACACTCCGCCCCGTGGAGCGCCCATTCGTGAACCAGGGTTTCGATCAGGCTTCCCATTGCCTCCGCGTTCTTTCCACCGTGATAAGCTTCTTTATTTAATGCGATCACAATCACATACTCGTCGTTAGCCGTGGCGTCAGAAATATGCTCAAAAGCGCATTGCTTACCATTCGCCTTCAGTAAAGTATAGCCATACGGCCTCATTGACTCGTAACACAGACTCAGGTGCGGATCATTCTCCCCCTCCACCAGTTCCATATGAGGCATCCCGGTTAAAATTTCGGAAAGTTTTTTTCCATTGGCGGTGGGAGAATTACGGTCGTCCACCTTCCGCTGCGCTATCCCCCCGCCAACGGAAACCTGCTGCACGTGAGCAGCATCCCCGCTTCCCCCGCCGGAGGTGTCATCCTCCGACTCGTCGCTGAGATCAAAATCCCACCCATTCTCCTCTTCCATAGCTTTAGCCTCCTGCTCAGCCCGAATCCTCTCCCACTCTTCTTCGGCTATCTCCGCCTTCAGCGGCTCAATCCACCTCTTTTGCTCATCCAGATAAAGCCGATGAAGCTCCTCTATCTCGCCAGTACCTTTCAAAATACGTCCCCTCCATCCCTTATACTTAAAAATCCAAGCTTCCACCTGGTCTTTATACTTTATCGTCCTGCCCTGCATCGACTCCAAAGAATGGATCGTACTCCTCAACTCCCTGCTAAAATCCCGGTAAGGGAGATACTTCTCCATTTCGCCCGCTATCGCTTTTACTTCAACATACCTAGTGGCTATTTTCGTGCGGTCCACTCTCAGTTCCTGCTCTATCTCCCTAATAGAATTCATACGGGGAGCCAAACTATCCCGGCAGAATTCCAAGTTCCCAAAACTGGAGTACATACTGTTCACCCTACGAATTTCGTCACGAACCATCTCAAACGTGACACCCTGGGGACGGTATGTAACCCATCCCTCGGCTTCCTCGGGAATTATCCTACTCATTTCATCCTGAGAAGTAATATGCCGGTATTCCCCCGAACCATCCTTCTTCTTTACCACCGGGACACCCTCACTGTTGATAGATACAGTTCCTTTGGCCAAATACACCGTCGCATCCAGTATGTCCGCCAGCGCCTGGCCTTTGGAAACCAAAAATTCATCCATCAGAGTGGCCCCCTCACAGGCTATAAACACAATCTCCGTACCGGGACGCGGCACGAATCCCCGCTCACGCAGAAAACCGGCAAACGCACTAGCTGTCATCGCCCGCAACTCTCCTCCGTGCATAAAAATCGTAATGGGAGAAGTGGCCAGCTCCATCAGCTTCGAACCGGGTGATAAATGAAAAAGGGATTCCGGTTCATTCCTGTCCCCTATCCGGTTCGCATACCTCTCGATGCCCTTAATCCGCGAAGGTCCTTCTTCACGCGAAGCCTTATAAACTGTCCTTTGAACGGGTGTGGCGTTGGCCATAGCCTGCATTTCGGAGAATTGCCCCGCGCAGGAACCACGGTCCGCCATTCCCTGCCATTCCGCCTGAATGACAGCCTCCGGCCGGTTGTCTACGAACCGGAAAGCGCTCCCTGAACCATCCCCGTTTAAAGTTCTTCTATCCACAACCCTCCGGTTGTGGTTACGTTGTGTTCTGTCCGCGTAAGTGTCCATACCCTTTTGAAATACAAATTATACCTCTACAACTCCCCATTCTCCGATATTCCGTTCTTCCCGATCGAACGAAACACCGACTTTTATTAGTTTACGATGATCTATTTTATAAGGTAACAGATATCCTTTATCGTCGATTTGCTGTAAAGCATCTGCTATACTTCCATCCAACTTAAATTCGAAAACGTAAATATATTCTCCGGTTTTGACAACTGCATCCGCACGACCTTTGGCACTACGGACCTCCGCATCACAGAATTGCCCCATCAATTTAAAGATCAGATAAAAGACAACCTGGTAATGACGCTCTGTCTTGTCATTCAATTCATAAGGGAAATCCGCAAAAAAAGCACGCGTACGCTGCATAAAAGCATCGACATCGCCGGACTCCAGTTCATGGACAAATTTACCGATATAGAAGCCTCTTGCTTCTTCAGTGATGGAAGAATAGAAAGGTGTGATAAAGTTCAGGAATCCGTAACGCACTTCTTCGTTTGGAAATTCCAACTTATAGAGTTTAAAACGAGTATCGTATTCTTTGATTGTCAGATATCCGCTTTGATAGATTAATGGGATCGGGTTGTTCCGTTCGGCACGGTATTCGGTAAAAGCCGATGCTTGTGTCTCTACACCATCGATCAAAAGACGAAGGTCGTATTCACTTTTCTTCAATAATTCGACCAAAAAGGTGGGAGTTCCGGTCTGGAACCAATAATCGCCAAACTCTCTTTTATCTAATGCACTTAACGTACTGAAAGGATTAAACACTCCCTCCCGGTTCGGATGAAAGTGGTAGCCGTCGTATTGCTTTACCATCGTTTCAAATGTTTCTTCCCACGTCAGTGACTGCATTTGTCCCAATTGTTCCAACTCAGGACGCAAGTTGTCGGCTAATTCTTGATGTGTTATACCACAAAGAGTCGCATAATTGTAATCGAGGCTTATATCATTGAGCTGGTTCAAATCGCTGAAAACACTGACTTGAGCAAATTTAGTGACACCGGTCAGGAATACGAAACGCAGGTAACGGTCAGCACTTTTAAGCACACCATAGAACGCTTTCATCGTACGCCGATAGGCATCCATCAGAGATTCGTTATTAATAGCCTGTAAAAGAGGTTTATCGTATTCGTCGATCAAAACAACTACCTGACGCCCGGTCTGTTCCCAGGCACGACGGATGACATAGAAGAAACGTTCTTCCGGAGCACGCAATTTCATTTCATCTCCGTAAATGGCTTCCCACATTTCCAGATATTGATTTAAAATAGCTACCAGATCTGCTTCCGTTTCATATTTACGGGCATTCAAATCGAGATGCAACACCGGATAAGTATTCCATTCCTGTTCTAATTGTTCAATGGCTAACCCTTCAAACAGTTCTTTCTTTCCTTGAAAATAGGCTTCCAGTGTAGAAATCAGCAAACTCTTTCCGAAGCGACGGGGACGACTAAGGAAATAAGGAACTTCACTCGCTGCCAAATGATAAACCTGTTCAGTCTTATCAACATACAAATAGTTTCCATTCCGAATCTTTTCGAAACTTTGTATTCCTATCGGTAATTTACGATCCGTCATCATACGCTATTTAAACTTTTGTCTAGTTGCTGAACAAAGATAGACATTTATCCGCATAAAGCAGAAACAACCAACCAATTAATATCGGTCACAACAGAATACAAAAAAAATCAGCAAAGTAGCTACTATCTATACTACTTTGCTGATTTTTTTAAGTATTTTCCGGACCAAACACGAAAAAAGAGGTCATTATTGAGGCATCGGAGCTGCTGAAGGCGGAGGAGTCTTTGTTCCCCATGTCTTATTGGCTTTCGGCCCCATCTCCAGTTCCAGCAGACCGCCCTGGGCGATGTCGCTGTGCTGGAACCACGGTTGGTTCAACACTTCACCGTTCAGGCGGGCAGATTGTACGTATTTGTTCTCAGGAGAAGCATTATTTGCTTTGACCTCGAATGTATTGCCATTACCCAGGTCGACCTTCACATCCGTAAATACCGGGCTACCTATATTATATGTAGGCGAACCGGGAGTAACCGGATAGAATCCCATCTGGCTGAAGACAACGAAAGCAGACATACCGCCACCGTCTTCATCACCAGGAACACCCATCACGTCGTTACGGAACCACTGGTTCAACAACGTACGGATACGTTTCTGTGTCTTCCAGGGCTGACCGGCGTAGTTGTACAGATACGGGATATGCAAACTCGGTTCGTTCGCCATCGAGAACATACCCACATTACCGGTATGGTCGGGAAGGAAGGAGTAAAAACTCCATTTAGACATACCCAGCGGTTCGTTGAACATAGAATCGAGAGCCGAAGTGAAAGCTTTGTCTCCACCGATCATAGAGATCAGGTCGCCGATATTATGCTGCACGTCCCAACGGTATACATATCCGTTATTCTCGTCGTAGTAATCGCGTGCACCCAGGCCACCATCGTAACGGTAATCCATCGGTTCGATGAACTTACCGTCCTTATCCTTCGGATGGAAGAAACGGGTATCGGGGTTGAACAGGTTACGGTAGTTGTACGATTCGCGCAGGTAATGTTTAGCTTCGTCAGTCTTACCCAGTTCGGCTGCGATCTGTGAAAGACACCACTGGTCGTAAGCCGTACCCAAGGTAACAGCTACCGGCTGGCGTTTTTCCCAGGGAGAAACATTGGCTACAGTCTCTTTTTCACCTGGTTTCAATGCCGGGATATAACCGTGTTCCTTATAGAAATCATCCAACCATCCGGCAGGTGCTGCCGACCAGGGGATCAGTGTTTTCTCTTCGATACCTTTCTTTGAGGCAATATAAGCCTTTTCCAGGTCGAAGCCGCGTAAACCTTTCTTCCAGGCATCGATCACGGTGGCTACGGCATGGTTTGAGTTCATACGACGCGAATCGCCGGTAACTTCCGGGAAGGTCGGCATCCAGTTCGTACCCATCTGTTCTGCCATCAGCAGGAAGGAGTTGATGATATCGCTTTCACGTTCGTTATCGATCAGGATACGTAACGGATGGGTTGCACGGTATGTGTCCCAAATCCAGTCGTCGGTATAGAACGGACGACCTCCGTCTTCATGTACCTGGCCGTCGAAAGCACTGTAATAGCGTCCGTCTTCACTCAGGTTGACCGGACGTTCGTAGCAACGGTACAGGGAGGTGTAGAATACCACCTTGTCGTCTTCCGTTCCGCCTTGAGCCTGTATCTTGCCGAGGGCATCGTTCCAGTCGTTACGGGCGATCTTGGCAACCACATCGACATCATAGGCGGCAATCTCACGTTCCAGGTTCTTCTTAGCCTGTTCTTCGCTGATAAATGAGATACCGTAGCGTACACCCAGCTTCTTTACATCATTTCCATAAGAGAGGACAAGAGCAGCATCTTTTCCTTCTACCGATGTTTCGCCGTACTTCACAGTGTTGTCGCTCAATACGCCGGATTGCTGCGGTGTCTTGTCGGTTTCCGCATAAAGGTATACTTTTGTTTTCCGGTCGACGAACTGGTAACCGCTGACGTTCTTGCCGTCAGTCTTCAACTGTCCGTTACGGCTGTTGAAGATCAGGTAGGCAGGACCTTCGCCTTCAAACGTAATACCATAAACGGCACTCTGGTGAGACGGGGCAAAATCTACGTCGATATTGTTGTCGTCCAGATATACCTGATAGCGATAAGGATAGATCTTTTCCTGATCGTAGCTGTAGTTGACAACCGGTTTCAGTCCGGATTCCTCTCCCTGGTACGGGCTCAGGTTGAAAGCGGAACTACCGCGGTGACTGGTCACGATAACAGGCAGTCCGCTCAACAGGTCGCCGGTAAAATCGGCACGCTCCGGATATACGCGAAGCATACTGTTAGGCAGATGTACAGTCGGATAGGTCGGCACCAGCAGGTGACTGATATTTCCCATGTAAGGGTTCACATAGTCCACCGGGCTTTTTTGCGGGGAAGACATATCTCCCCCGGAGGCACAAGAGGCCAGTAAAAAGATGGAAGCCAAAAAGGCTACGGGTGTCTTGAATCTTTTAATCATTTTTCTGCTATAATTTATAATTGTTTATTCAGCTGACTTCGGACGGTTCTCTGGTGCTGCCCCGAACTGCTTGTTCGGAGTATTTCCCATGACAAACGTCAAATTACCGCCTTTCATAATATCGTCATACAAAATGTATGACTTATCATACGGCTGGCCGTTCAGTGTAACAGACTGGATATAGATATTATCCTTGCTGTTGTTCTGTGCAACCACATCAAATGTCTTTCCGTCTTTTAAACGAACGGAAGCCTTACCGAACAACGGACTGCCGAAGACAAACACGCCGTTCGAAGGATTTACCTGATAGAATCCCAGAGCAGACATCACATGCCAGGCAGACATCTGTCCGCAGTCTTCGTTTCCGATGATCCCTTCCGGCTGGTCCGTATAGAATTCATCCTGGATATAACGTACCTTCTCGGCAGTCTTCCACTGTTCACCGGCATAAGGGTACAGGTAAGCAACGTGATGACTCGGCTCGTTGCCATGTGCATACTGGCCGATCAGACCGCTGATATCGCTGGACGCGCCCTCTCCCATATCGCCTTCAACAACGAACAACGAATCGAGCTTGGTTATGAAAGCTGCGTCGCCTCCCAGTATTTCGATCATACCTTCCGGATGCTGGGGTACGAAGAATGTATATTGCCATCCTGTACCTTCCGTAAAGTCTCCCACTCCATGAATAGAACGGAACGGATCGTACGGTGTACGCCAGCTGCCATCATCCATCTTAGGACGGACAAAGTTAATGTCCCTGTCATAATACTGGACATAATATTTACCACGTTTCAGGAAATTCTCATAATCCTCCTGTTTACCCATTTTCTTAGCCATCAGTGCTGTACCCCAGTCGTCTGCCGCATATTCCATAGCGATGGAAGTGGCTTCATGGACTTTATCACAAGGGATATATCCTTTTTCAAGCACGTAAGGGACAGCATTTTGTTTCTCGTAAGTCGCAGTACCTTTCATTGTCTGAAAAGCGCGTTCCGCATCGAAACCGTTAAAACCTTTCAGATAAGCATCGGCAATAACAGGTACGGAGCTATATCCCGGCATACAGTTGGTTTCACCTCCTACCAGATGCCAGATAGGAAGTTTGCCCTGCTGGTCGTAGATACTCAGGAAGGAATTGACGATATCGTCCACCTTCTCCGGTGCGATGATGGTATACAAGGGATTCAATGTACGGTAAGTATCCCACAAAGAGAAAGTGGAATAATTCGTCCAGTTTGTATCTGTATAGACTTTGTCGTCCTGTCCGCGAAACTCCCCGTTCACATCGCAATATAATGTCGGAGCAATGAATGTATGATAAACGGCTGTATAGAAAATCTTCTTAGCACGCTCATCGGGGGTATCAACCACCACACAAGCCAGTTGGTCATTCCATTTGGAGACAGCTTCCTGGTGTACCTGGTCAAAATTCCAATGCGACAATTCCGCCTGCATATTCTTCAACGCATTCTCACAGCTGACAGAAGAGATGGCAACTTTCGCCTGCACATCTTTGGTGCCTTCTTTGAAAGAAACGACACCTTTCACCTTTTCGCCGGTCAACTCGTCGGTACCCGCCGGTTCGTCGTCATTGAATACTTCGAGTGAAGCGACAGGCTGGTCGAATTTCATGGTAAAGAAGACTTTATGCTGCGGACTCCAGCCATGCGAGAAACGATAACCTTCTACCGTATAGTCATCGATCTTCTTCAGATATGTATCGTACGCACGGTCGCCGTTCCCTTCTTTCAGGTTGATCAGCAAATGAGCCGGTTCGTTCTGCGGGAAAGCATAGCGGTGCATAGCGACACGTTCGGTAGCTGTCAGTTCGACATGAACGCCATTGTCTAAAAGTAAAGAGTAATAACCGGGACTTACCGATTCGTTTTCATGCCGGTAGTAAGAGGAACAAGCTCCTTCAATGTTATCCTGTTCACCACGTGCCGTACGAACCTTGCCGATAAAAGGCATGACCAGGATATCCCCCAGGTCGGCACATCCGGTTCCGCTCAGATGGGTATGGCTGAAACCGATCAATACACTATCCGAATAATGATACCCCGAACACCAGTCCCACCCTTTATGGATGTTCTGCGGGCCGATCTGCACGGCTCCGAACGGGACGTTCGCCCCGACAAATACATGACCGTGTTCACCTGATCCGATATAAGGATCTACATAAGAAACGTAATCCGTCTCTGTTGCCGTCTTCTCTGTCGTCTGGCAAGAGAATACGAAAGATGTCAGGCACACAACCAGGCCTGACATCATCCATTGTTTTTTCACATTCATATTATATTAATATATTGTTATTTCTTCTTTTTTTCATCTACAGAGAATGAATAAGGAAGATCTTCCGGGTTAACGCCCCGATTCAGATTCGGCTTGTCGCCCATCTTGATATCGAGAACACCACCTTTCAGCAGTTCGTTATGATCGAGATAATTCTTTGTATAGTTCACGCCGTTGAACGACATCGATTCGATATAGATATTCTTGTCGCTGTTATCGGGAGCGTTGATCACCAGGTTCTTGCCGTTCTCGAAATGTAAAGTGGCCTTCTTGAACAACGGAGCACCCAACACATACTGGGTCGTTCCCGGAGCAACCGGATAGAAACCAAGAGCCGAGAATACATACCAGGCAGAAGTCTGGCCGTTATCTTCGTCACCACAATAACCGTCCGGTGTCGGGGTATACATCTTGTTCATCACTTCACGCAGCCAGTACTGAGCTTTCCAGGGTTGTCCGGCATAGTTATACAGGTAGATCATATGCTGGATCGGCTGGTTACCATGAGCATAGTTACCCATGTTCATGATCTGCATTTCGCGGATCTCGTGGATCACCTGGCCATAATAGCTATCGTCGAACAATGGCGGAACGGCAAATACGGAATCGAGCATCATAACGAAAGAATCTTTTCCGCCCATCAAGTCGATCAGTCCCTGAGGATCGTGGAAGACAGACCAAGTGTAATGCCAGCTGTTTCCTTCCGTAAAGGCATCACCCCATTTCAACGGAGAGAACGGTGACTGGAATTTACCGTCGGCATTCTTACCACGCATCAGTTTGGTTTCCTTATCATACAGGTTCTTATAGTTCATAGCACGCTTTGCATACAGGTCGAGTTCCTTTTTCGGACGGCCCAGTTCTTTAGCGATCTGGTAGATACACCAGTCGTTATAAGCATATTCCAGCGTACGGGCTGCATTCTCGTTGATCTTCACGTCGTAAGGAACATAACCCAGTTTGTTGTAATATTCATGTCCCAGACGGCCGGTTGAAGAAACAGTCGGATGTACATTCTCCGTACCGTGGATCAAACCTTTGTACAGGGTTTCCAGATCATCCACTTTCACACCTTTCATATAAGCGTCGACCAGGATGGAAGCCGAGTTGTTACCTACCATGCAACCACGATGTCCCGGACTTGCCCATTCCGGGAAGAAGCCGCTTTCCTTATATGTATTGATCAAACCTTCCTGCATCTCCTTGTTCATAGACGGATACATCAGGTTCAGGAATGGGAACAGGGCACGGAAGGTATCCCAGAAACCGGTATCCGTAAACATATATCCCGGCAGTACTTCGCCGTTATACGGACTATAGTGAACGACATTTCCGGCTGCATCGATTTCGTAGAACTTACGAGGGAACAGCAGGGAACGGTACATGCAGGAATAGAATGTACGATACTGGTCTAATGTACCACCTTCCACTTCGATCTTGCCCAGCACATCGTTCCAGGCTTGTTTGCCTTTTGAAACCAGGGTATCGAAATTGTCGTTACCCAACTCTTTCATATTGATGGCGGCCTGGTCGAAACTGATAAAAGAAGATGCGACTTTGGCATGAACGATTTCTCCTTTCTTTGTCTTAAAACCGATCACAGCTCCCACATGGCTCGAAGTCTGTTCTTTCGCGCCTTCTTTCAAAGAATTATCGGCGAAAGTGGCTTCGTAAGTGAAAGGTTTATCGAACTCGATAATGAAATAGTTCTTGAAGTTCTCGGGAACACCACCGCTATTCTTGGTCGAGTAGCCGATGATCTTGTTTTCTTCCGGGATGACTTTGATATAAGATCCATTATCCAGTGCATCGACAACGATGTAGGAATGATCGTTTTCCGGGAAAGTGAAACGGAACAGTGCTGCACGGTCGGTCGGCGTCAGTTCGGTTATCACATCATGGTCAGCCAGATAGGCTTTATAATAATAAGGTTTAGCTACCTCGCTCTTATGAGAGAACCAGCTGGCACGTTTATCCTGATCGAACTCCGGAGTACCTACCACCGGCATAATCGCGAACTGTCCGTAATCGTTGATCCACGGGCTTGGCTGATGGGTTTGCTTGAAACCACGAATTTTATTTGCCGTATAGACATACTGCCATCCGTCTCCCATCTTTCCGGTCTGTGGCGTCCAGAAATTCATACCCCAGGGACGCGCAATAGCCGGATAGGTATTTCCTGTCGACAGTTCGAAACTCGATTGAGTTCCCATCAACGGCATTGCATACTCTACCGGGTCAAAGGCACCCGTACCGGTAGCTGCCATAGCAGGCTTCCCTACCCAGGCCATCATCGTGACCAAAGCAAGCGCCAATACACTTTTCTTATTCATGTTTTACTTATTTTTAGTTGATATATCACAAGTTTAAATTTAGCCAAATCATCAAATTCATTATTCACACAAATATAAAGACAATCCGGTACAGAAAGAACACAAATATCTTTAATTCGTATACAAAATCACATAAAGGGACTCTTTTTATGAAAAAAGGAGGAGTAATCCTACTCCTCCTCTCCCATTTCTGACCATTGACATGTAAAATGATCGACTAAATTAAAAACACTTTTTATCCATTGCTGGTATCATTTACCGGGCAGAATAACCAGGATTCTGGGTCAGACTCGGATTACGTTGCATCTCATTTACAGAGATCGGCCACAACAGGTCGGTTTCCTTAAATGTCGCGCCGGAAGCATTCTGTGCCCCCACCAGGTCGACATAATCGATCCGGCCGACCTCCGTTTTGGAGATCACAGGGAATTTACCCGTACGCACACAATCATCCCATATCTTATATTCCAGCGGGAACTCACGTAAACGCTCGGTCCAACAGGCTTCAATAAAGGCTTGTTTCGACAGTTTCTGTAATTCGGTAGCGATCTGATCAGCCGTTTTACCTTCCATATCGGCACGTGCCTGCACCTGTGCCAGGTAACCGGCTGCTTCGGCCGTTACTCCCTGGCTTTGAGCGATGGCTTCGGCTCCGTCCAGCAATGCTTCGGCATACCGGAAGACATTCCAGTCTTTCGTTCCTTTACCGGTACTGAGCAAAGCATCTTCGTCGTAATAATACCAACAACCCGCATTCTTGGAAGACCATGTCGCCCCGGTATTCGGATTGGTGTATTCCCAATGGAAGAACTGGTTCGGCTGGATACGCAAGTCGTTCTTTTCATATACATTCAGGAATTCGTCCGTCGGACCATAGACACGTTCGAAGATCGAATAAGTTCCGAATACGGAAACAGCACTCGAATTAAAGGCATAAGTCGGGAACCAGTCACTGGTATTTACCGCATTATCATACTCCTGGGCATAGATCACTTCATCCAGATCGTCGGTCGAACGGAGTTTGTTGAAGGCACTGTTCATCTTCAGGTCGTCATTCGTAGTCAGGCTGTGCGGGGAATCGATTACGATCTTCGCATACGGAACTGCTTCTGCATACTTACCTTGCTGCATATACACAGAGGTCAACATCATAGCTGCCGCATATTTAGTGATCCGGTGGGAATTATCCGCAAACTTAGCCGTCGGCAGTGCATCGGCCGCCTCTTTCAGGTCGGTCTCGATCTGGGCATAAATAGTTTCCACACCCGTACGGTCCAGTTCCATGTTTTCGGCAGTAACATACGGTTCCGTATAGAACGGTACGGCACCAAAGGTCTTTACCAGATAAAAATAATTGAAGGCACGGAAGAACTTCGCCTCTCCGATAAGTTTTTTGGACAGGGCTTCCTCCATCTTGATATCCGGAATACTTTTGATGGCGGCATTAGAGACATTGATGGCTTTATAACAGGCATCCCATATCCCGTCCATCGTACCGGATATTTGCATGGTATATTGCTGGCGGTTCAACTCGCGGGAATATTTACACACGATCTCCTGTCCTTCGTAACTGTTCAGGAAATAACCGGTCAATAATCCGGTAATAGAGGCGAAACTTCCTACATACGCACTCGGAGCGGAGGCTATCTGGCGAATGGCCCCTGTGCGGTACAGATAATTGACATTTGCCAGAGCCTGTGCTTCCGTTGTATAATACCCCACAGTCGTCAGCTGGCTTTTGGGGTTCTCATCCAAAAAATCACTGCATGCCGTAAAGCTGAACAGTCCGGCACATAAAATCGCGGTCGTTAGTATCTTTTTCATATTTTAATCGTCTTAATAAGTTAAATGAATCAGAAAGTCACATTAACACCAAAAGTGAATGTTCTTGCTCTCGGGTAAGAGAAAAACGTCATGTTCTGACCAAACTTACCGGCTCCTTTATCAGTCGAACTGGTTTCCGACGTCGATTCAGGATCGTAGCCCAGGAAATCTTTGGAAACGATCTGGAACAGGTTGTTACCGCTTGCATACAGACGTAAACCGGACAAACCGATCTTCTTAATGACATTACTGTCGAAAGTATATCCGATCTGTAACATATTACAACGCAGATAAGAACCATTGGCAACCCATTGCGAATCGGTTGTAGTATCCTGACCGGCATGTTTTACACCGTTATGCTCGGCGCTCTGCAGATAGATCATCTGCTGCATGGTTCCCGGATTTGTTCCGTCGTAAGCATCATAAAGGATATTCTTCAGGCCATTGGTAATACCGAAACGGTCGTAAGTCGAGTGGAAGAAACGTTGCAGTGTCTCAACGCCCCAAACGAACTGCAGGTCGAGTGTAAGGTCGAAGTTCTTGTAAGAAAGATTATTGATCCAACTACCGGTCCAATCAGGTAATCCTTTACCGATGATGGTCTTTTCGGAAGAACGTTTTGCACGGCCAACCTGGCTCTTTTCACAATTACCGGCTTCAAAATCTTCTATGGTATAAACGCCCTGACGTTCCAGGCCATAGAAGCTACCCATACTTTCGCCTACACGCAGGATACTTCCGCCACCTACCCAGTCATACAGGTACACATCGGCATCGGTATCGCCCAAAGCGAGGATTTTATTTTTGTTATAGTTCAGGTTCACAACAGAGTTCCAGGTGAAATCTTTACTACGCACCGGAGTGGCATTCACCATCAAGTCCATACCCTGGTTCCTTACAGAACCGATATTCTTAAAGATAGTACTGAAACCGGTAGAGTGAGGAACCGGACAGTCGAGCAACAGATCGGTTGTTTTCTTATTGTAGTAAGCAATATCGAAGTTCAGGCGATTCTGGAAGAAACCGATATCGAAACCGATATCAAACTGTCCTGTCTTTTCCCATTTCAAATCCGGGTTCGACATGGTTTTGATATAAGACCAGGGAGCACGTTTACCGTCGATCAGGTGCGTTCCGGCATCTGTCTTACCCAAAGAGTTGTACGGGCCGATTTCCGAGTTACCTGTCAGACCGTAGCTGGTATGCAGTTTCAGGTTGCTTATCACCTCGCTGTCTGCCAGAAAATCTTCCTGCGAAATATTCCATGCCAGACCTGCTGACGGGAAAAAGGCATACTTATTATTATCTCCGAATTTGGAAGAACCGTCGACACGTCCTGTTACCGTTGCCGAATAACGATCTTTATAAGTATAAGCCAAACGCAGGAAATAGGAGTTCATAGCCCAACGTTCCCAACTCGATTCCGGACTGCTCGGATTGGTTCCGACAGCCATGTTGTTGTCTTCATAAAAGTCGTCGGCAAACCCTTCCGTACGAGACTTGTTCCAACGTTGGGTACGTTCCTGCCAGGATAATCCCGCCATTGCATTTATGCGGTGCTGACCGAAAACTTTGCTGTAAGTCAGATAAGTTTCTTCCTGCCAGTACAGTGTATTCCAGTTCTGGTATTCAGCCCAACCATTAGGCATGGAGATGTTATTCAGGGAAATGGAGGAATAGCCTCTGTATGTCGCATTATGGCTGTCGATACCGAACTGGGTCTTCAGGTCCAGACCGTCCATCAAATGGAATGTCAGGGCGGCATTACCGAATATCTGCGTATTATAACGCATACGTTTCTGCAAGTCCAGGATCATTGCCGGATTGGACATACCTTCCAACCCGAAATAATTGCTTTCCGTCAGAGAAGTGGTGCTGGTCGTATAGTCGCCGTTGGCATCGTATACCGGCAACCAGGGAACCATCTCGATCATCGTACGCCGGGCATCCTGTCCGCCGCCATCTTCCGGAGTATAACGTCCCCAGGTATGATTGACCAACAGGTTCACGGCTGTAGAAAGCCACGGGGTCGGGTTGGCATCGTAGGCGATCTTTGCATTCAGACGTTTATTATACGTATTGTTTACAATACCTTGCTGGTCGGTATAATTCAGGAAAGCACCCATAGAAGAATTCTTACCTGCCTGCTGGATATTTATCTGATGGTTGTGTGAAACAGATGTACGGGTAGCTTCATCCTGCCAGTCCGTATCGTACAACGGGTTACCGTTCTCATCGAAGTAATTACGGTCGTGGAACCAGTAGGAACGATCCAGAGACCAGTTCTTTCCCATGTAAGTGTTTTCATTTTCCAATCCTTTCATAAAGGTATCACACCATTCCTGAGAATTCAACAGGTCCATTTTACGTGCAATATGGCTAACGCTGATCGATCCCTGATAGCTCACAGCAGTTCCTTCGCCATCCTTCTTTCCGCGCTTGGTAGTTACCATAATGACACCATTCGCACCACGGGCACCGTAGATCGCTGCGGCAGAAGCATCTTTCAGTACTTCCATCGATTCGATATCATTCGGATTAACCAATCCGAAGTCCTCCATCACGACACCGTCCACTACATATAACGGTTCGGAAGATGAATTGATAGTCGCCATACCACGGATAATAACACGGTTGGAATAGGCTCCCGGCTGGCTGGAGTTTGAAAAGATATTGACACCGGATACTTTACCTCGCAGGTTATCCAGCGCACTGAAGTTCTGATTTTTCGTCAGTTCTTCCCCCTTGGCAACTCCGATAGATCCTGTTACATCCGATTTGCGCATCGTACCGTAACCTACAACGACCACTTCATCCAGAGCCTGCGTGTCTTCCGTCAATACCGCACTAACTGTGGATTGGCCGTTCACCGGGACTTCACGGGTGAGGTAACCGATATAAGAAATTACCAATACTGCTTTATCCGGTATCTCCAGCGAGAACTTACCGTCGACATCGGTGATCGTACCATTGGTCGTTCCTTTTACTACCACATTGGCACCGATGATAGGCTCTCCTGACGAATCGGTCACTGAACCGGTTACTTTCTTACCATGCTGTTTGATGGAAGGCAGGCTGTTCTTCGTCAATACAATATAATCATTCTCAAAAGCGAACTTCACTTCCGAACCTGCAAAAGCATCATTCAGGTATTGGGCGACTGTTCTGTTACCGGCTTTTACAGGAATGGTTTTATTCACATCTACTTCATTCTTACTATAGACAAACAGATAGTCGGTTTGTTGTTCGACCTGGTCTATAAAATTCGCAATAGTCATAGTCTTTCCACTGATATTCACCTTCACGTTTTGCGAGCTTGTTTTCGATGCAAATGAAGAGAATACACAAAGGGAAAGCAGAATGGCTGAAATTCTCATAACATTTAGAATTTTCGGTTCTTTTTTCATAACTTTGTATTGTTTACTTGTTAATACTTAATTATTTTTGATTACGTGTTAGCAGACGGCCGAATGGATGCGGGAACGTCTTTCGGCCGTTTTTTTCTTCTTTATACTTCCATAGGCAATAAATAATTTAAAGGTTAAACATATTTGATGATCTCTCTATTTTATCTGATTATTATGCTATTATTTTCTTCGTCTTTCATATACGTAAAATAATAGACTTTGCGCAATGTACGGAGCGCACTTTCCACCCCGTCGCGCTGCCGGAATTTTCCACTGAATTTATATTTCATAAGTTTGCTGTTACTGACCGTTATCCCAATATCATAATACAGTTCGAGTTTCTTTATTATTTCTTCAAACGGGACGTCATCAAACGCATAAATTCCCTCTTTCCACAGCAGGAAATCGGTATTTCCCATAGGACGTTTTACTAATTTATTGTCTTTTAATTCGGCACATTCGTTAGGATTCATAAACAGAGCTTTAGACTCGTCTTCCCGTTCATATATTTTGACCGAACCTTCCAGTAATGCCGTATTAAACTCATTCCTGCCTTTATAGGCAAATACATTGAATTTTGTCCCCAACACTTTTATATCCAGCTTTTCGGTCGATACGACAAATGGCTTCTGTTCGTCATGTTCGACCTCGAAAAAAGCCTCTCCGTCCAATTCCACTTTACGCTCTCCGCTGGTAAAACGATTCGGATACCGGAGTGTGGAACGGGCGTTCAACCAGACAGTCGTCCCGTCATGTAACTTCACCATCGCCCGCTGGCCGGAAGGTATGGAGAACTCTTCATAAGCAATATGCTCTTCCGGAGACTGTCGGTTGTCCAACACTACCCAGGTGGAAAGGATAGTCAGACAGATGGCTGCGGCATAGCCTGCCACATGTCTCATAAAAAGTACCGGATTACGTTTTTTCCTGCAATGAGCCTGTTTGAAACCTGCCAGTTTATCGACGGCATCCAATTCATCATTTTCTTTCGGCAACCAGGAGGATAACGCATACAGATTCTGCACGGAAGAGAAGTCTTTTCTGACTTTCGCATCCGTCCGAATCCTTGAGAATAACAGCTTTCTCTCTTCTGCTGTTATTTCTCCTTCAAAATATTTAGTTATTAAGTAGTGCATTTTCCGGCTTGTATACAGGGAGAGCGTTTCAAACTCCATTTACTCCCAAAGCCAGTATGCAAATAAATATTATTTAACATCCAAAAGGAAGAGCAATAAAGGCAGGTAGTCCTTTAGTTCTATGCGCAGTTTCCGTAAGGCTATGGTCATCTGGTTCTCTACGGTACTCATCGATAAATCAAGTTCGTCGGCAATTTCACGGTTCTTTTTCCCTTCGATACGGCTTTTAAGAAAGACCTGGCGACAACGTTCGGGAAGTTTATCGATAGCAGTCATCAGTATTTGTTCTATCTCTTCATCCGAAGTAAAAGAATAATTCAGTGATTCCAAAGAGGCCAACTTTACACTAAGCTCCTCTTTATATTCATCTGCTATGACTTTGCGCCTGAGATAATCGAGGGATTTATTTTTGACTAATGCGAAAAGATAAGACACCAAACTTATCTGTATATCCAGCACCTCTCTCTTTTCCCATAACAGGAGGAAAACATCCTGTACTATGTTCTCTGCATCTTCATCAAATAAGACATATTCCTTTGCAAAACGAAACATACGGGAATAATACATCACATAAATTTTGTCAAAATTATTCCGTACATCTTTCAGCAAAATATCTGTATTTTCCACTTGCATTTTTATCACAGGAGTTACTTGTTTTTATAAAGAACCGTAGACATGAATGTTATTGCCACGACAAAGATATAAAAGATACTTTCATGACAATAAAGTTCAGGTAAGAAATATTTCCTTATCAAACGATAGAGAAGGAAAGGAAAAAAGAAATGCCGCTTATGAAAAGCCTTCCCTTCCGAAGTATCTTTCCATAAGCGACATATTCTATTTTTTCATCCAATACTACCAGGATAACTTTATAAACTTATTCTCCCACGGAGCAAAGTCTGTCGTTCCGTTTCCGGTTACAGGATCTCCCACGACATCGCAAACAGTCACTTTCGTGAAGTTGACCTTATCGGAAGTAACGGCGAAGGTAGCCGGTTTCCCATCCACCTCGCGCAACTGGAGCATGACGGCCTTTTCTCCTTCGACAGGCTTCATGTTTACCAGCAACAGGTTGGCAGGGGTAATCGTAAAGACGGATGCCGGAGAGATGACCTTGGAACCTTTCGCACCTGCCGGTAATACGCGGGTCAGGAACGGGATACGGTTCTCCCAGGCAAAACGGGTGGCATAACCGATAGAGTTGTCCTTATCGGAGTTGATGAAATAGCTCCATTGCAACTCGCCCATCTGGTCGGCATTGAAATTGGTTACCCAATAGTTGTTCATCGGCCAGGAATACATATTGGTAGACTGGGGAACGGCGCCAGCTTTATAACGTCCTGTATTGATCGCACCGAACTGCATCAAAGGGATTTCCGGACTACCCATAACAACCTGCGACTCGCTGTTGCGTGCCGTGGCAAAGTTCTGGACCGTGTACCAGTCGTTCGATGATCCGGGTATCTGGTCTACGCCAGCCTGAATATTGCCACCGGGGACATCCAGGAAAATCTTACCCTGGTTGACTTCAAAGGGGAAGGAGATGTAAACAGCCTCCGGATCGGTAACGGCTTTCTTACGCAGGCGGTAAACGATCTCTATCTTCTTGGTCACGTTGAAGACACGGAACTCCACCATCAGGTTGTTCGGCTCGCGACCGGCAACCGTCTCGCCACGGAAGCGGTAGGTATCCCAGATGTCGCCCTTCTCGTAACGTTCGAAACGGATCCGCTCCGGACGGCGGCGAAGGAATTGCGGGGCACGGTATTGTTCCATCGGGTGACGACTGTCGATGATCTCATAGATGAACTCTCCCATCTCCCACTCTGCATTCGGCGTCGTCAGTTCCTTGTTCAGTTCCTTATCGAAGAGTTTACTGATAGTACCCTTACGCGGATTGAAGTCGATGGCATACCAAGGATTTTCCACATGCGCATTCTCCAGCTTCTCTGCCGATTGTATAGCTGCACGGGGAGCATCTTTTACCTTAATATAATATTGCGCATATCCCAGAGCCGGTACGTCTTTTACATAAAGAGACCAGTACGTTCCGTCCGAACGGCTTTCCGCCGGTTGGGCAGGAATGACATTGCCCGAAGCATCCACTATCTCGAATGCCTTTTCGCGCGGCAGGATCTGGTGGTCGATGTATACTTTGGCGATGCCGCTATACGTCCAGTTCAAGGTATTGAAGACGGCAACAGACGGATATTCAGCCTTTGGCACGAAAGACTGCAGCAATCCCATCGTCACTTCTCCCAGCAGGCCGGAATGGCGGTAAGCCTCCCAGGCATACGACTGCTTCAGGGAACGTTGTTCCCAGGTCTCCTTGCAATAGGCATCACGCACACTTTCACTGTAACCGAACGTATGTTCGTCATAAAACAACAACGCTTTGTTGATATCGTATATCTGGTCGTCTATCTGCGCGGGAAGTTTGGCTCCGAGCATACCGGCAAAAGACAATCCCGCCTGATTGGCGATAATGTCCGAATGGGTGATACGGGAAATAGCAGCTTCACGTGCTCCGGACCCAAAACCGTCGGTCCACCAGTCGGGCCATGCGCCACGGATGGTCTGTATTTTATCGGCATAGTTCGATTCCACCTCTTTGATAAACTCGCTGGCTACGGCCGTACGGAGTTTAGGCCATTCGTATTTCTCGTTCCATTTCATCAGCATCTCGCAACTCTTGGTCGAAGGAGGCGAATTGTCCGTGAAATAACCGGAGTGCTGGGCAGCAACAATATCGTACGGATAGTTTTTCGCTTCCATCTCTCCCAGATAATTCAGTACACGTTCCTCAAACTGTTCGAAGTTATCGGTATGGATGCCGAAGAAGTTACCCTGGTTATAATGCTCGGCACGATAGGTCAGCACCTTCTTTCCCGAAGGAGACTGCCACCAGAAGACGGTCGGGATATCGAAACAGATCAGGGCACGGTGGCCGTGTGTTCCCATATTGACATACTTCACACCGGCGTCGGCAAAGAACTCGCTGAAGCACCAGCCGATGCCGTTCACATCGTTCTGCATGGCGACTTCCGCCTTCAAACCGGCATCGCGGAATTGTTTCAGGGGATAAAGGGAGGCTGCCAATGTCTGTTCGTCCGGCAGTTCGTCGAAGTTCAGATACATGGCGGCCAGTTCGATACGTCCTTCCGCTACCCGTTTCTTCAACCGGGCAATCTGGTCGGCAGGACGGCATTTCAGGTATTCACTGACAGCCCAGGCGATCTCGCAAGTCCAGCGGAACTTGGCAAAATCGGGGTAATTGTCGGTTGCATCGCAATAGTCGAGCGCATAGTCGATGTAGCGGAGGTGTTCCGCCAAAATCTCGGTCTGCGAACGAGTATAACCAATATCCGTATGGGTATGCTGTACCATATTCATCTGCCAGTGGCGGACAGGTTTCACATCTACCTGGGCAGACGCTTTGTCTTTTCCAACCGTTACCGTCAGAGGTAGTTGCATGGCGGACTGCACAGCCGGTATCTCAAAAAAGAACTGGTTAGCGCCATCATTCAACTTCTCCTTTCGCGACTGGCCTCCCAACGTAAGCGTTGCAGTAACAGGCGCACCGCTATGCTTCACGGTTACCCGTACTTTCTGCACCGGGCCTTTCGCTGTTTTATATAAGGCAGGAAACAGGTGGGTTTCGATCGCCGGAGGCGCTGTCGAAGCACTCCATACGGAGGACGACATAGCGAACAATGCCAATCCTGCCAGAAATAAGCTCTTTAGTGTTTTCATAAGCATCTATTTTTTATCGATTCCAAAAGATATAAGACAAATATAAAGGATACAAAGCAAGAGGATGGATAATCCGGCAACCTGCCCGAAACCGTCGGCAACAATCCCCATCAGCGGAGTGATCAGCGCACCGCCGGATACTCCCATGATCATCAGGGCCGATATTTCGTTCGCACGCTCCGGTTTATGCTGAAGGGCAAACGAGAAGATGATCGAGAAGACATTCGCACAAGCCAGTCCCACGATAACGATCATCACGAACATGCTCCATGTAGCAGGGACAGCCAACAGCAGGACAAACGCCACGATGGCGACAAACATGCTGTATTTCAGGAAACGGCTTGCAGAAAATTTAGCCAGCAGGAAAGCACCGGCAAACGAACCGATTGTACGGGCGGCAAAATACAAACTGGTACCTAATCCGGCTTCGGAAAGAGCCATGCCGGTACGCTCCATCAGAAGCTTGGGAATGGTCGTGTTCAAACCGACATCTATGCCGACTATAAAGAGGATACCCAGAAACAGGGAGGTAATATATTTATCGCTGAAAAGAGATAACGTCGTTCCAAAAGTAGCCTTCGCTTCTTCCAGTTTTTCCTTTCCCGGAATGGTCAAGATCAACCAGACGGTAGAGACAAGTGTCGTTGCTGCATAGATGGCGAAAATAAATTTCCAGTCACCCCAGAAAGAGGCGGCGGCTCCCGCTATGATCGGTCCCAGAAAAGAAGAGATGGCTTTGATGAACTGCCCCAGAGTCAGGACGCTGGTGATGCGGTCCGGATTGACGACGTTGGCGACCATCGGGTTCAGCGATACCTGAAGGATCGTATTACCGATACCCAGCAAAGCAAAAGCCAGCAAGACTGAAGCAAAATCATAAAGGAACAAAGGCAGCAACATGGCCAGAGTGGTAACGGCCAACGCTATCACAACGGTATTGCGCCGTCCGGCTTTCCCCATCAGGATACCTGTCGGGATCGAGAATAGGGCAAACCACAAGAACACCATCATCGGTATCAGGTTGGCTAGCGTATCGGAGAGGGCAAAGTCTACCTTTACATAATTGGTAGCGATGCCTACTACATCGACAAAGCCCATCACAAAGAATCCGAAGAGGATGGGGTAAATGGCTTTTGAATTTTGTTTATTCATAATTGATGTTATTAATCAAAGTTATTTTATAGCAAAATGCAACTAAAAACAAATAAAACCTATCGTCCGACTGTCGGAAAACTCTAAAACCAGACTGTAGAATAAGAAAACTGTCGGAAAGCCTCAAAATGTCAAAAAAAACCGTTTCCGGCAGTCGGAAAACTTCACCAAAGCTTTTTTGCCATTTCCGACAGTCGGAAAGCTAAAAAAAACGCCGGAGAAGTTTTCCCACAGTTTTTCTTGCTCCGCCGAGGCTTTTTGGAGTCGGAAAACTGTTTTTCTTGCTCCGCCAGCACTTTTTAGTCGTTTCTCACTGTGAGAAAACTGAAAAAACGGTCGGAGGAACATTCCTATAGTTTTTCTGCTTTCAATAAGTATCTGTTGCCTGATTGTCCATATCCATCTCCAAGCGCCCCCCGGCAGTGATTGTTTCAAAAGGAATACGGGTGGCAGGATATACCTCGCCATTCAGGCGGTATTGCTGCACATAGACGTTTTCCTTACTGTTGTTCTTTGCTTCGATAACAAACTCTTTTCCTTTATAATATCGATTGTTGAGCCGGATGGTTATCTTGTCAAATACCGGACTGCCCAAAGCAAAAGACGGCGATGAATCCGTCAGGCCTTTCACATCGAACATTCCCAGTGAAGCGATCACATACCAGGCACCTAACTGGCCTTGATCTTCATCCTGTCCGTAACCATAGCCATGAATTCCGTCCGTACCATAGAACTCATCGAGGATGGCACGTACCCATTTTTGGGTCAGCGAAGGACGTCCGGCTTCATTGAACAGCCAGGAGATATGCAAGCAAGGCTGGTTACCATGGTTATACAGGGTTTGCAGACCGGCAAAAGCACCGACTTCCGTACCACCGCTGAAAATCAGCTTTTGGGAAACCGTGAAGATACTATCCAGGCGCTGATTGAAAACATCCGCACCGACCTTGCTGACCAGTCCTGCCGGATCGTGAGGCACATAGAACGTGTATTGCCAGGCGTTTCCTTCCTGAAAACCGCGCCAGACCTGCATCGGGTTGAAATCACCGATGAACTGTCCGTCTGCCTTTTTCGGGCGTACGAAATCGGTCGAAGGGTCATAGATACGTTCCCAGCCTTTGGACAGCCACATCAGTTTATCGTAATCTTCCGTCTTACCGAGCTTCTTTGCCCATTGGGCAACGGCCCAGGCACTATAAGAATATTCCAAAGTATGGGAAGCGGAGAACATAAACGCTTCGTCCGGTCCGTCGCCTTTATCCTGGTGGGGAACATAACCATATTTGAGAAACATGTCCGTATCGACCTTACCGGCACCGAGCGGGCGGTCCGTACCATCGAGTTCATTCTTAAGGGATGCTTCATAAGCCAGGTCTACATCAAAATCACGGATGCCGCATTGATAAGCACCTGCCAGAATCGTACTCAGCAGGTTCGTGCCGACACCCGATACGTAACGGCTGTTGGCAATACCGTCCGCCAGCCATCCGGCATCTTTATAAACCAGCAAATGGCTGCTGATGTAATCGGAAGCATATTCCGGATAAGCCAAGACCCATACCTGCGAAAGATTCCACTGGGCACCCCAGGCGGCATCGGTGTTATACAGATTATGTACCGGCTTGCCGTCTTTCACGGGAATCTGTCCGACACTGCCGTCGTTGCGGGGATAAGCTCCGTTCACATCGCTCGCCAGTCCACGTCCCAACAGGGCATGATACAGGCCGGTGTAGAATTTTACCTTGTCTTCCTTCACCGGAGTTTCTACCCGGATGCGTCCGAGGTAGTTTTCCCATTGCTGATGGGCGGCTTCTTTCGCCTGGTCGAAGGTAAGTGTACGTGCTTCTGCCTCCAGATTCAGACGGGCATTCGCTACGGAAGTGTATGAGAGACCGACCTTGGCCGTAATACTTTCTCCTTCGTTCGTTTTATAGGTGAGGTACAAACCTGATCCGATACCTGAAACATGCCGGGTGTCCGGCTGTACCTTTTCTCCGGTAAATGTTCCGTAACCTTCCGGCTGTTTATCCAGCTGGGCGAAGAAATAGAGAGGAACTTCTGCTCCGGGTTGATATTTCTTTACGTATTCCGGCAGAGTGATCACCCAGCCTTCCACTGTCCCATCTTCGTTCAGGGTGACGGAAGCATCTTTCACAGCCCCACTCTCTCCTTGCCTGTTACCGATATCGAACAGGATACGGCTCTCGTCGGATGCCGGGAAGGTGTAACGCTGGAAAGCCACGCGGGGCGTAGCGGTCAGTTCTGCACGTATATTGTAATTCTGCAGGTTAACGGAATAATAGCCAGCCGTCGCGATCTCTTCCGAATGGTCGAAACGGGAACGGTAGCCGCTTCCGGTAGAATCGTCCACGGCACCGGGGACAGTCTTCAACTCGCCTACCGTAGGCATCAGGACGATACCGCCCACCTGGAACTCATGCAGGCAGGGGAAACCTTCGATCGAAGTATCCCGGTAATCATAGCCGGTAGCTTCCCAGCCGGAGTTATTCCCCAGATGCCCATTGGTCGACGGGGCAGGTTTTGCCATCCCGAAAGGATAAGCTCCCGGCGTGAAATGGAACCAACGGCAATGGGCTGTCCCGATACGTGGCTCCACATATTGGGATAGTTCTTCAGCAACTCTCTCCTCCTTCACCGGCGAACAGGCAATAGCCAATCCACCAGCCAAAAGACAAAGAGCCGCACTTAAGAAATTGTTTTTATTCATGGCGTAACTTGTTTATTATTTTAGTTGACAGTTGACAAGTGACAGTTGACAGATATTTCGGCTTTCAGCCGATTTATCTATCGAGAGCGAAGCTAAACTGTCAATTGTCATCTGTCAACTGTCAACTAATTTGTCAATTGATTTAGTGCATAAACATAAGCACCCAAAGCTACCGAACGACTGGCACCTTGCTTACTGATCATAACTCCGATACGTTTACAAGGGTCATAATTCACCTCGCGTCCTGAACCGGGAACACGTATCTTGACTGCTTCTCCTTTCGCAAACTGGCTGAATTGAGTCTCGTCATCCAGATTATAGGCTTTACTTTGCAAACGACTGAAACGACTGCCGTCCATCATACCGGTCTGACTGTTCATCTCCTGCAAAAGTGCGGGGAGGATATATTTGACCGCACCGGTCAGACCACCGCCGATCACGACCAGGCCGTCGATCAACGTGATTGCCTGTGCGATGGCATCCCCTGCCATCTCTCCCAGCTCGGCAAAGGCACGAAGGGCTGCTTCCCGGTTACCCGGACGGGTACCTTCTGCCATATCGAATATATCTTTCGGAGTATAAGTAACTGTGTCTCCGGAAAGCTCCCGATACACTCGTTGTACGGCACGGATACTCACGCTTTCTTCTACAATATACTGCTGATATTTCTTATTGCGGAAACACCAGATGTCACCTCCGGCAGCATTATCGCCCATCAGCAGATTTCCGTCGATAACGACTCCTGCTCCGAAACCTGTACCCAATGTGACACCCAGCAGGTTTTTATAACGTTTGATACTGCCTGCCTTTTCCAAACGGTTATTTATCTCCGGCAAAGCACCGGTCAGTGCTTCCCCGTAAGCAAAAAGGTCACCGTCATTATTTATGAAGACAGGGATATTGAACTGGTCTTCCAGATACGGACCTAATGCCACACCTCCCCGGAAAGAGGGAAAATTCGGCAGGTTACCGATGATACCTGCCGGATAGTCTGCCGGACCGGGAAAAGCGAAGCTGATAGCGACCGGCGGCTCCGGCAGTTGCTCGCGGATACGGGTGAAACCTGTTGCCAGCTGACTGAGACATTGATCCAGGTCGCAGGCACAGGAGGGTAAAGTGATCGGGATCACGATCTCATCACCCCCGCGGATAGCCGAGAAGACCAGGTTGGTTCCTCCGGCGTCGAGAGTCATTACTATGCGGTTATCGTTACTATACATTAATATATATGTGTTTTAATTGATATTCGATTCTTGTCAGAAATGAAACATTTTTCTAATTTATCCTTTCACCCGAACATATGCTTTTATCGTTCCACAGGATTTCCCTTCGGAAATACCATACGGACGAATCGTATAATCACCGACTATGGCAGGAACAATAAACGTCTCGGCATAATGGACAATGAATGGTTCGAACGCATTCGTCGGACTCTCCACGATCAGCTCATCACCTTCGATCACATTAAGAACGTTGACTCCCCCACCTGTATTGTGCGGCACCATTCCGGTAAACCAATGACGACGGGTTTCGATAAACTCATTTTCATGCAGACCGGTACGTTCTTCCACCCAACCTTCACCTTCGGCACGCGGCTCGAAATGATTGACCAGCTGGTCGCGTACAAAATCTGTCTGCCGTTCCCACTGAATCACATGGGAACCGTGTTTGATATTGATCGGGCGCGGTTTGCCGTCCAGTCCCAGACGTCCCCAATCCCACAGTTTGAAGGTGAAAAGACTGGGTGTCGCACTGATCTCAAGCACCATCGCATTCGATCCCGAACAATGGATAGTCCCGTTCGGGATCAGGTAATGGTCATGTTTCTTTGCCGGCCATTTGTTCACATACTTCTCCGTATCGAACGGTTCACCCGAGACCTGCGCCTCATTCAAAGCGGCGATCATCTCTTCCGGATCGACACCGGTTTTCAGTCCGAGATAAACCGTTGCATCCTCTCCGGCATCCAACAGGTAGTAACTCTCGTCCTGCGTATACCAAATACCGAACGTATCATGGATATATTGAGTTGTCGGATGAACCTGTAAACTCAGATTGCCCCCTCCCATCGTATCGAGAAAGTCGAAACGTATCGGAAAGTCCTGTCCGAAACGCGATTCTACCGGACCACCCAACAGGTTACGGGTCTGATAGAACACCAGGTTATTGGAAGCCATCTCGAACAGTTCGCCTGCAACTTTCAGATACAAGCTATTCTCTTCCGGCACACAATCGAAACACCAGCCAAAATTCTCCTGCTCCTTATCCAGGTCGCACACTTCTTTCATCCACTGACCGCCCCAGGGTGCAGGGTCGAAGAAAGGAACCACGCGGAACGGTTTATGGGCTGTCTTTTCCAGACCGGCACGCATCGTCTCGCCGGTGATCATTTTCGGCATACCGGCAATATGGGTATCCAGCCAGTAATCCACTTCAGGCAGTAATTCTTTCTTCAGGGCATCACAGACATTCCAGTCGATGAAATATCCCCGTTTATAATGGAAGGAAGGAGCTTCCTCACGGTTCTTCACACCTAACCCATCGATCTCACCCCGACGGAAACGCTGCTGTATCTCCCAACGTGCCATATCGACATAGACCAGCACATCGGCTTTACGGACAATCTCTGCCGCGGCATGTCCGTAAATAAGAACCAACCCGGTAGATGCTGTAATCTTCTCCCGGCATTCTTTTACTTTGTCTGCATCCAGAAAGTCTGCATAATAAAAGGGTGCACGGCGTCCAAAAAGGCGATCGTCTGTCAGATAAGGATAAGTCATCTTCTCAATGTCTTTTACGCCTTTAAAACACTGATCCGAATGAATCATCAAAGAAGGTTGCAATGTTGCCAGGTGTTCAGCCAGTTCTTCCGGATATACACCATGATAACATTCAATTACAACAACCTTTCGTGCCAACTTTTCAGGAACGTTGCATGCTTCCTTCAACTTATCCAGCACAGACTCCCAACCTTTCCAAAGAGCCCCGTCGACAGACGTCGAGGGACTTTTATCATAATTACTCTTTCTCATATTCTATTGTTATTACTTTTCTCTTGATAGAAAAGTAGATTTATCAGCCCATTCATTAAACATTTCGATAGCTTTCGCCAGTACTCCTGCCGATCCTTTGAAATGACCGGAACCGCTGGGTACGCCGCCCATACCGTACCATTCGTAGAAGCCCTTGTTTTTGATTACCCGGTCGATCATCGGGCGTACTTCTTCATAGGCTTCTTTTACCATTCCATTGGCAATAAGCTGCTGGATCATACGGCCTCCGAACCAGGTCCAGTCGCCGCCATTCTGATAAATATACGCTTTCGACATTCCTCCACGGAAAAAGTTTTCCGGATAAGTGGGATATAAGGTTAAACCGATACTCGGCATACCTGACAGACGGACATTTTCCAGCATCTGCGCATTGACCGTAGCGATCTCCTCCGGAGACAACAGGCCGGCTTCAATCGCAATGGCCGTTCCTCCGTGATAATGCACGTCCAGTTCATTAAAGCCTTCGGGTATCGGAGAATTTTCGGGATAGATATGCGGGATAAACTTCTGCCGCTGCGCATCCCACAGATGTTTACGGGTATTTGCGGCAATACGGGTGCGGAGTTCTTTCCAACGAGTCTGGTCAGCCTCGTCCGCAGTCATCTCCTGCATATAATCGAGGGCAATGATAAACATGGCGTTGTCATAGACATCAATAGCCGGATCAGACAGTTCGTTCATATCGCAACCGAAGTCGTCGTTTGGCTGTACGTCCCCCCAGTCTGCCGTCATGGCCCCGTAGAGGAGGCCGTATTGCTCGTTATAACGTTCTTTCATCAGATAGTCGATCATTCCGACCATACGCTGGTAGACCGTGCGGCCTGCAACCGTTTCATTCAGGATAGAGGTGTCGCCGGTCTTACGGATATACTTTCCCACGATTTGGATCAAGGAAGATTCCTGGTCGGTTTCGACCGTATTTTTGAAAGCGACATGGTCAGGAGCCGCATCCGAATAATACGGATGGTCATCGCCCCAGTTGAAATCTGTTTTCAGGACATAACCGTCTATCATTTCGTCGTTCGGCTGTTGCAAAGCAAAGAACAGCAGGATCGCATTACGCAGGTCGGACGGGTTGCTCTCTTCACAGGCTACTTCGATAAAGGTATTCATATCGCGTGCCCATATCTGGGAATAACCGCTTCCCGCATTGAACCCGCTGCGGATCACAGAACGGGCCATACTGTCGACCACATGGAAACTCTGATCGGCAAGGATTTCCTTGGCTAACTGCTGTGTTGCAGTAGGAGCTGTACAAGATAAAAGTCCGCCACAAAGCAGGGCGAATAGTAAATGTCTTTTCTTCATTAATCTATTTGTATAAATATACTGCAAAGATAGAAAGCTTGCTTCTGAATAAAGCAAGCTTTTGTTTCGATATACTTATACTATCTTACGATCCGAAAACTCGAAAAAGCCGGTCGAACAGTGTAAGTAGAGATTTTAGGCCTAAAAGCCTGTTTATTCAACAACAACCTCTTTCCCTTCCGTATTCGCACGGATCAGATTGTCGTACATCGCTTCGCAATAAACCGGAGGCAGATAGAAACGTCCCGGATAGACGGCACAAAGGTTGATCTTTACAGTCACCTGGCGACCCGATGGCAGATAATCGATATAACTATACACCTTATCGTCGCGGATATCCTGGTAGTTCACGCCTGTAGCCTGGTTATCCGTAGCTCCGTCATTCAGAAAGCGGGTATTGAGAATCTCCCAACCTGCCGGGAATATCTCCGTTAATACCAGATTGTTCATGCCCCGGGCAGACGGGTTCTTAACCGTTACCACAGCCATAAAATTCGTTCCCTGCGGGAGTTTGGCTACATCTACGGCGCGGCCGTTCTGATCGGTATAGCTGACAGCCAACGATACACCGTTCGCATAAGCCTCTTCCTTGCCCTGCTCCGGAATACCTTCGGTCAGGATGCGGGCGAACAAGGTCGACTTACCGGTATTCTGCAGGTCAACCATTGCAGATGTCCCGGCTTTATCCAGTAATTTTTCCGTCCATACATTCTTCGTGGAACTTACGTTGCCAGTCTTTCCGCTGCAGGAATAGGTAAAATCCATCGAACCTCCGACCTTGTATTTCGCCATATAGTCAGACAGGGCTACCAAAGCAAATGCCGTGGACTGCGTACTCAGCCAGTCATCCGAAGAAAGAACCTTCGAGATATCGCGGGTTAGCAAAGCTGCCTCTTTACCGTCATTCAGCAAAGTAAGTGTCATCAGACGGATAGCCTCATCACGCAGACTGCTACCGAATGTCAGGTCGTAATCCGAATAGTCTGTCTTCACATCCGTCGTCTTTTCGATCAGACCTTTCGCCACATCGGTACGTCCGACCAGAGCATAACCGGCAGCGAGCAACCAACGGCTCATCGGTGTCAGCGATTTATTTTCTTTCAGGCGGTTCATGGCACCGACCTCAGGTACTTGTCCCAATGCCAGCACATACAAACGATATGCCTGCGTCATCTCTTCCGAACGAACATAGTAGGAACTTACTGGTTTCCAGTCGCGCGCTACACGCCGCAGGTTATTCAATACGTTACGCTTCATGCCGTCGGGAACCAAATAGCCTTTAGCCTCGGCAGAAAGCAGGAAATGGGTGGCATACACCGTTCCCCAGGCGTTGCTGCCGGTACCGCCGGGCCAGTAAGAGAACGCTCCGTCCACCGTCTGATAAGAACGCAGGCGGCGGATTACCTCCTTGACTGCATTCTCGGTTGTCATCTGCTGCTCTTTCGACAAAGCGGCAAACTCACCTATATACAGTTGCGGGAAACCTTTGGAAATGATCTGCTCCACACATCCGTGAGGATATCCGATCAGGTAAGACAAACGGGAGGACAGGTTCAACGGCGGTACGTCCGACATCTCCAGTGTCAGCGAATTAGTACCCTTCATACCCGGCAGACGGACTGTTTGTGTCCATGACTTACCGGCCTCCAGGGTGACAGGCAGAACCTTCACCTGCGGACGGCTGACGGAACGGATCTCTATATCCGTCGCATAGACCGATTTATCGCCTTTTCCGGATGCCGTAATCGTTACCCGTCCGGATCCCGGCATGTCTTTCACCTTGATACGGAACGAGGCCTGCTTATCGCTCTTCTCCGTAAAGTTCAATTGTTGGGTGGCGGCTCCTACCACTTCCATGTTATCGGAACAATTGATCGATACATTCACATTTCCCACCCCGTTTTCCGTCGCAAAGACGGTAGCCGGGACAACCATCTCCTCACCTACACCGATCACGCGCGGCAACGTACCGAGCAGCATCACTGGCTTACGCACAAAGACGCTCTTGTCGGCGTGTCCGTAGGCTTCTCCGTTTCCGGCTACGACCATCACTTTCACCCGACCGTTATAATTCGGCATGGTATAGGAAAGGCGTTGCTTCTCTCCTTTTTTCAGGTGGAACGGGCCTTCAAACTGTACGACAGGCTTAAAGCGGTTCACGATGGCTTTCGGACCTTTGTTCAGGGCATCGTCACCACCGATGCTGAACAATTGCTCGATGCGTCCTCCATAAGCTCCGACCACAAAGTTATACATATCCCAGGTACTGACTCCCAAAGCTTCGCGGGCATTGAACGCCTTCCAGGGCTCGGGTGTACGGAAGCGGGTCAGGTCGAGCAGGCCTTCATCCACGATAGCCAATGTATAGGCCATCTCCCGTCCGTTCTTCTCAGAAATGGTGATTTCGTATTTAGCTTCCGGTTTGATCTCATCCGGCACACTGATCTGCGGATATAAATGGCTTTCAGGTGAAGTCACCGTAAACGGAACGACTCCGTACATACGGATCGGCAGGTCATTTTTAGTAATGCCATGAGGCTGGAGCAATGTGACGTAGACGTATGCATTCGGCTGCATTTCCCTGGTCACATCGAGCTTGATCACGGTCTGCTGATCGTCGCAGGTATGCTCGGTTACGGAAAGAACCTTCGTTCCATTTTCTATGCTGACAACGGCACGGCTTCCTTTTACCGATGGGATCGTGATAACCAGTTTCTCACCCGGCTGGTAATTGTCTTTATCAGTTTTGAATGTCAGCATACTGGCCGATTCGCTGCCGTCGGCATTCCGGCGTCCTTCGTTGTAAGGCCAGTCGAAATAGCTCATGACTCCGGTAGAATGCTTGCTTTCTTTATCTTTTACAGAGATGAAATAAGTACCCCATTCTTCATTACTGAACGAGAGTTGGAATGTACCCTTGCCGTTCTCCCCGGTACGGACAGTGAACTGTTTGACCGGTTTGTTGTACGAATCGGATACGTAATTAGCCAGGCTGCTGTTATCCGAACTCCACCACCAATACCAATAGACTTTATAGACCTGCACATCCAGTTCCGTATTTGCCTGCGGATTACCCAGGTAGTCTGCGGAAGCGACTTCATAGGTATAGTTACTTCCCGTGTTGAGTTGATCACGTGTCTGCTGCGGGGATTTGATACCGGCATACCGTTTATAAGGAGAATAAAGCATCCGGTTCGCATCGATACTGAAATCGCCCGACTCTTCATAGACACGGGTCACGAAGTTCGCCATCAGCATACCCGGAGCTGTCAAGCCGATCTCGAACTTTGCCTGTATGGTTGCGTCCCCTTTCTCGTCCGTCGTACCGGATATCAGTTTACTTTCCTCACTGTTGAATGTCTTCGACGGATCATCGAAATAGAAATCCTTATAACCGGCAAACGTGGTCGGTGTCGAGATGAATGTACCCTGAATATCATATTTCAGGTTCCTGGCTGTTGCTCCCTGCAACCATTCCGTATGCAGACGGGCATTCAGCGGTTCGCCCCGCAATATCGTAGGGGCGGTTCGCGAACCGCCCTTACCCGAACCGCCCTTACCGATGGACAGGTCTATCTTCAAACGATTCGGTTTGATCGATTCCACACGCAAACGTTTGGTGAAGCTGACGCCACCCACATTTACTTTTACATTCCAGGCTCCTGTCGGTGCATCTGCCTCGGTCGGCATGGCAAATGAATATAAGCCCAGTTCACCTTTGGTCTGCGTCTTACGCAAATAGAGTTGTCCCAGCGGGTTGTACAATTCCATGACCACCGGATGATTAGCCGGGAGTTTCTTTGCCCGGTCATTCAGCATAAAGTTCAGGAACAGGGTATCACCCGGACGCCAGACACCCCGGTCGCCATAAATAAATCCTTTGATGCCTTTCTGCACAACTTCGCCGGAAACATCGAAAGAGCTTAGAGATAAAGCCGAACCACCATCCACACGCAGGTAGGAACGTTCCCTGCCCATTGAGGCTATCAGGTAAAAAGGTTTGCCGGAAGTAATCTTCAGGCGTGTTTGCCCCTGGCTATCCGTGATGCCGGAGGCCAGTTGCTGGTTCTGGTAATTATAGGCAGCCACATTGACCCCGTTCTCGGGGTTCGTGGTAATAAGGTTATGGACCAGGACAGTCATTTCGTTATCCTCACCCGCCATAGCCATCAGGCCCAGGTTGGTTGCCAGGACATTCTTACCTTCTACCTTATTATAATAGTAACTGTTTGAACAAGGATTATTACGCTCGTTGTAGTTATAATCGTTCCAGTCGAAATCGCCGTTGTAATAATAATATCCGCCATTGTCGAAACGGGAACTTTCTTCTTTGAACTTGATCTCGTTATCGGCCAACAGTTGTTCGCGGGATACCTTCGCAGAGTCGTCACACGGATAAGCGGACAGGTCTTTATTAAAGGATAGCTCGACACGATAGATGGCACCGGGTTCCGGGTCCATCAGTTGCTTCAGGTCGATGGCATAGGTATTCCACTTAGACAGATCACCGCCGTCTTCATCCAGAAAGATCGTCTTACGGGCAACCAGGCGGCCGACACGCATCAGGTCGGAAGTACCGTCCAGATTATTTACCTGCAGGAATTGTCCTATATTCTGTTCGAGTATCTTTATCACACGCACCACAACGCCCCGGAGATAAACAGCCTGAAAAGGTACGAGCAACTGTGTAGACTGGGGAATAACAACGCCCTGCCCGATAAATTTGACATCCGGCAGCAGACTGCTGATCTCCACTTGACGGGTCACATCATCCTTCAGCGTCAGTCCGTTCTTGCTGCGGATCTGATGATTCAGATGCACATTCATCACTCCTGTACGTTGCGCATCAGGATACAGACGCAACCTGTTTCCTTCCACATTCACCGTTTCAGAGGTATTACCGGCAATAAATGCCAACCCCTGCATATCCTGGGAAGAATCCAGTTCCTTAGAGAATGTCACTTCCACATAGCGTTCAGGTTCCGTTACATAGGTTACGTCATAAACTTCGAAATCATTCCGATCGGGGATACTCACGGAAAGTAATTTAGCCTCATCGACACCCAGTTTATTCGGTGCAACTGAAAGAATCAGTTCCCGGCTTCCTTCAGTTCCTGCTTCTACATTTTGCAAAGTGAGCTGATGTTTCTTTCCGTCGGGACTGTGTTGCCAGACGGCATCCGCCTTTTCGGAGAAACGCACCAGGGATTCTACTGTTTCGGGGGATTCCTTATCGGGTGTCAGCAAGGTACACAACACATCATAGCCAAGCTCATTCTTTTTGTTGATCTCCATCAATTCCAGATTCGCACGCAGAGCCATCGGGAAGGTAGAGAAACCAAAGGTAAATTCTTTGTCTTTACCTGTCACGTCAAACCATTCGGAAAGATCCGCCGACAGTTTGTAGGAAGTATTCCGTTCAAATTCTTTTGTCGGTTTGAAAACAATGGTCCGGTTATTCTCGAAAGAAAACTCTCCGGCAACATCCGGTTTGATACGGACCAATTTAGACAGCCGGTCACTCTCCAGTTTATCCTGTGGTATATCCTGATTGAATATCAGATACACCGGTGTATATCGGGATATTTTCCCCGATGTAAAGGCTTCTACATTCGGATTAAAAGGCAACTCATCCGTCTCGCCTTCGCTACTCTTTGAAGTACAACTGCCCAACAGGCACAGTAAATAGCATAAACACATCCAATAAAGATACCTTGCCATATTTCTTCCAATTAACGGTTACTACTTATTCCAGATCAAACAGATAATTTACGAATATACACATTTATTTTTACCGGAAATGAATGTGTATTATAAAAAGGACTATCTTTGTAACAACTAAAACAAAACAACATGGATACTAGAATATTACAAAGAGCGGAGAAAACTTCCAGACAAATTAATTCTACTACTAACTAATACAGGTACACATTCTGATTTATTCAAATAAGATGAATCATACAAGACTAATTACCTCACTGAAAACAAACCGTAAAAGGGTACTTCTTTTCTTTTTGCTGTTTGTCATTCTTTTGTGGGGAGGAATGTTCCTATTGGTTCCCCGTGTTTTATTTCCGGTGTCCTATTCTACTTTACTTTATTCTTCGGAAGGTAACCTGCTGGGAGCACGTATTGCATCGGATGGGCAATGGCGGTTTCCGGCAACAGACTCGCTGCCGGATAAGTTTATCACCTGTCTGACAACCTATGAAGACCGGTATTTCTTTTATCACCCCGGGATCGATGTGACAGCTATCCTGCGTGCCGCCTACCTGAATGCCAGATACCGCCGTGTCGTCAGCGGAGGAAGTACACTGACCATGCAACTGGCACGTATCGCCAGAGGGAACAAGGATCGCATCCTTTACGAGAAAAGTATCGAAATGTGCTGGGCACTCTTCCTCGAAACGACCCACAGTAAAAAAGAAATACTCAACTTATACGCCTCCCATGCCCCCTTCGGAGGAAATGTTATCGGCATCGAAACTGCTGCCTGGCGTTATTTCGGACGTAGTGCCTCCGACCTGTCCTGGGCGGAAAGTGCCACACTCGCGGTCCTGCCCAACTCTCCCGCTCTGATCCATCCGGGAAAAAACCGCAAACAACTAAAAACAAAACGCGATAACCTCCTGCTCACTCTGAAGGAAAGAGGTATCATCGACAATACCGAATATGAGCTATCCTGCATGGAACCCCTGCCGGAAGCTCCTGTCCCCCTACCGGACGAAGCCCCTCATCTGTTGGAACGGCTGGCAGTCCTCACACCAGGAACACGTATCACGACTTCGGTCCATTACTCCCTGCAAAAGCAGACACAAGAGTTGGTCAACCGCTACGCGCTCGAATATAGCTCCAATCATATCCACAACCTCGCTGCCATCATTGCCGATGTCGAAACCGGAGAAGTGCTTGCCTATGTCGGCAACGCCAGTTTCAAGGCCAACGAGAAACGGGGAAACCAGGTAGACGTCATCACCTCCCCACGGAGCACAGGAAGTATATTAAAACCCTTCCTCTATGCCGGAATGCTCCACGACGGACAGATACTTCCTTCCACCCTCATATCCGACGTTCCGCTGAATATAAACGGCTTCATGCCACAAAACTACAACAAGACATTCAACGGAGCCGTCCCTGCCCACCGGGCTATCGAACGTTCCCTGAATGTTCCGCTCGTCCGCATGTTATCGCAATACAATACCGGACGTTTCATGACACTATTGAAAGCATTGGGTATGACTACCCTCCGTTTTTCGGAAGAACACTACGGAGCCTCGCTGATCCTCGGAGGTGCCGAAGGGACTTTATGGGACCTCTCGGGAATGTATGCCTCTCTCTCCCGGGTGCTCACCCATTACCGTCCTTACAACGGCCGGTACAACCCGGAAGATATCCACCCATTAACTGTCCTGCCACGTAGGGGCGGTTCGCGAACCGCCCCTACCGAACCGATCCGGTCGCTCGCCGATAAACGTCTTACCGACAAGCCGCTTCTATCGGCCGCTTCCATCTGGTTCACCTATGAAGCGATGTCTGCCCTCAACCGCCCGGAAGAGGAAGCCGACTGGCAACAATTCGAATCGATGAAACAGATTGCCTGGAAAACAGGAACCAGCTACGGAGGGCGCGACGCCTGGGCCATCGGAACGACTCCTCGTTATGTGGTCGGAGTATGGGTAGGAAATGCATCTGGCGAAGGCCGCCCGGGACTAACCGGTGTAGGCAATGCAGCCCCGGTGTTGTTCGATCTGTTCTCCTTTCTTCCCGGTGGTGGCTGGTTCGATATACCGTACGATGAACTGGAGGAGGTAGCCATCTGCCGTAACAGTGGTCACAAAGCATCGCAGATATGCGATCAGACAGATACACTATATATTCCCCGTTCTGGTATCAATACTCCTGTCTGCCCTTACCATCAATTGGTACATCTCTCAGCCGATGGACGTTTCCGTGTAAACAGCTCCTGCGAATCAGTCGACCGGATGATCATCCGTCCCTGGTTTGTACTCCCACCTTCCCAGGAATATTATTACCGCAATTACCATATAGATTATATTCCTCTCCCGCCCATCAAGCCGGGATGTGAACAGACACAAAGCCAGCAAATCGAACTGATCTATCCGGAACACCATGCTGTCCTATATCTGCCGAAAGGATTCTCTGGTAAACAGGAAAAGTTTGTCTTCAAAGCCGCCCATGCCCGGGGTGATGCAACGATTTACTGGCATCTCGACGATACCTACCTGGGAGAAACCACCGACAACCACCAGATCGCCTGTTCTGTTCCGTCAGGCAAACACATGCTTACGCTGATCGATAACTGGGGCAATCAGCGCAAGATATTGTTTGAAGTAAAATAGTTACTATTTCCCTGTGTCGAAAGGTTCAAAATAAATGATATAATAAACAAAATCCTTCACCCCATACTTTTCAGGCCATTTTTCAGGATTAACCTTCGCAAAACGTAACCCGCAATAATCAATGCCAGTTACAGGTTTTCCTTCAAACATAAAACTCTGAACCAAACCTGTAGTATAAGCTATTACTGGTATAGTATCCGCCGTAGTCAGAGGAGTTTCCGTATAAGTCTCCATTAATATATGACTCTTACAATTCTTTACATCATATTTACGTGTCGAATGTATAGCTTTACTTTTCAAAGATATTTTAGATGTATCGGCATCAACTGATTGCGCAAAATAGGTCAGCTGAATCACCGAATCTTTTTCCTGAAAACGTACCGGCTTGTCATAGGAGAACTTACTATCCCGGCAATGCACCATCACCAGATTACACATCTTACCGGAAAAGTCTCCTTTAACAAAAACTTTATAATAACGAATTTCCTGAAAATCCATTAACTCACGTATCATATCATCTTCACAAAGTTCATAAGAAACTTCCACCTTAGATGATTGAGCCGATGCCAACAATGAAGTCAAACAAAACACTAAAAAAATCCATATTCTACACATAATCATTCCGTATTAAATAAAAGATAAAACAAACCGGAGCAATAATAACCATTATTACTCTTCACTGCTTAAAATTCAAAGCGTTTGACAACGCAAAAACCTTTATTTAACAGTCAGAAAGTTATTCTTTCGGGATTTTCGGTAAAAACTTCTTCAACAACAGGTATCCGCAAAGGCCGGAAACAAACGATCCGGTGAACACTCCGAGCTTGGCCTGGTTCAACAGGTCGGCTCCCAGTGTATCCATACCGGTAAACGAGAGGTTGGCAATGAATAATGCCACCGTGAAACCTATACCGCCTAACATGGAGACACCAAACAAATTCATGCGGGTCATACCAGAAGGCAAAGACCCCATTCTCGTACGGGCAAAGAGGCAGGTGAACGAGAAAATACCCAACGTCTTTCCTACAAACAATCCCAGGAAAACAGCCAACGGCACATTCACCAGCGATGCTGGTTGGATATCACCGAATGTGACACCTGCATTGACAAATGCAAACAGCGGAAGGATCAGGTAGTTTACCATCGGATGCAATTTGTCGGCAATGCTCTGCAACGGACTGATCGTGTTATCAGCCAGCGAATGAATATTATTCAATACTTGTATCTGTGTTGGTGTCAATACCGATGCCGTTTTGGACTGACGTACCTCCGTATAATCGAGCATATTCAGATAGCCTGTCATATCGCAGGTAAAGTCATTCAGGTTAACCTTCGGACGGGCAGGGACGGTAAAAGCCACCAACACGCCCGCTATGGTCGGATGAATACCCGATTCAAGGAACAATACCCACACAAAGAAACCGACGACATAATAAAAAAGATTATTATTTACCCGCATCTTTCCCCCTACATATAATAAAGCCAACAGAGCCAGAGAGATCAATAACGGCTGATAGGCGATATGTCCGCTATAGAATAAAGCAATAATTATAATACCACCGATATCATCCACCACGGCCAGTGCTGTCAGGAAGATCCGCATCCCCAAAGGGACCCGTTTCCCCAGCAATCCCAGGACAGCAAGAGCAAATGCGATATCGGTAGCCATCGGAATGGCAGCTCCACGTACTTCCGGAACCGTATTACAGACAAGCAGATAAAAAAGGACCGGTACGATCATCCCGCCGCAGGCTGCAATGACCGGAAGGATCGCCTTACGGACCGAACTCAGCTCACCGATCAAAACCTCCTGTTTGATCTCCAACCCTATCACGAAAAAGAATACCGCCATCAGTGCATCATTCACAAAAGCAAGCATCGGCATAGGTTCGCCATGATGCGAAAACAAATTGAAACGGCCGATCTGCAGATCAATAGGATAAGATAATATATGATGATAAGCATAAGCCCAAGGGGAGTTTGCCAGTATCATAGCCAATATCGTAGCCATAAACAATAAAAAACTGGCGCTCGACTTCTGTGTAGCGAAACGGCGCAATGGTTTCAGGATAACATTAATAGTACGATCCATTCTGTTTTAATATTTGCAGAGGTAGCTTGCTGACCTGCCTCCGCGTAATTCCTAACTATGTTTACTACCTCTGCTTCTCAGCCATTTCAAGCTGATAGGCGCTACGGGTCAATTTTTCTACCCAGACCACAAATATACCAGTTAAAATTAAATTAAACACTATGGTCAGAACAGAAATCATCAGGACCGGACCACCCAGATTATATCCCAGGGCAATAAAAATAATACCAGCCCCTACTTCACCACGCGTAAACATACCGATCGACAAAGCCAAACGTTCGCGTTTACGTCTGTCACGATAGAAGAACAAGGGGAAAAGTTTTCCTATATTGGATAAGAAAGAGACGATCACCACATGAAGAAGGATCATCGGCCATGACATCATCGGCTGTGCACCGGTAATGGTCGACGCTTCCGCCGATTGTTTGGCAAAATCGACACCAAAAAATACAGGCATACTCACACCTACCAGAAACATAAACAGGAATGAGATCGCCGTCGCCACATTGTGCTCCGTCTTCGTATCGATATGCTTATGTTTCATAATCATACCCAGTACAAAGGCCGGTAACAGCACTTCGATATGAATACTTGCTTCCTCCCCGTAAAAATGTTTGGACGCCAGATAGATCCCCTGGGTAAACGCCAACGTGACAATGGCATAAAGCAGAATGGCCTTCCAGTCTTGCCGCATATTGTAGGTTCCCATCTTCTTCCATCCGATCATAAGCAATACCATCACGATAAGAATGATCACTCCCAACTGCCAGCGCAAGCCGACCATCATGATCTGAAGCGGGATCATCAGCAGGATCGTATCGAGATCGTCGAAAATGGCTAGCACCTGCACCTTTTTATATACCCAGGATGCTTTCAGTCCCGCAGCAGCCAGCATGGTAAACAGGATACCGGCAGATGTGGGAGCCGCAAAACGGCTTAACAACAAGTTCTCTTTCCAGGCTTCCCCACTCGACCAATAGATGTCGGGGAGCAGGACGAACATATAATACAATGCCACAAATATCCAGGGAAAAGCAGCGGTAGCCATCGCTATGAAATAATCCTCCGTATAAGACCTCCAACGAGTCTTATCCATTTCAAACTCCCGGCCTACGTTGATCATAATAAAGGCCAGACACACATACAACAGTGAATTGGAAACTGTCTTCACCAACGAATAATTCGCTCCTACAAGAGAAGGAAGAAACTGCGAGACAACCAAACCAATCACTAAGAAAAAAGAAAATAACAGAATCTTCTTCATTATATTACCACTATTTGCTTGTTTAGATTTCAGAGTACAAAAATAAATAAATCCTCTCAAATCGAAAACAGCAGGTAACTCATGTTTCAGATTATTAATAATTTACTTCAGATAGGCCGACTCGACTTTCAATAAGCGGTTCTTCAATTTTTCCGCCTCTCCTTTGCGTATACGCAAAGTCATTTCACAGTCCATCTCAAACTTTTGAGCGACAATAAGGGGGTTATCCTCTTTCACTATACGCATGATCCCGTTCAGGTAGGGATATTCGAAAGCGACCGTAATGTCTTCGTCAACCGTACGTTCCTCTATCTCAGCAGCGGCAATCGCTTCAGCAGCAGCTGTCCGGTACGCAACAATAAGGCCACTGGTCCCCAGTTCGATGCCACCGAAATAACGAACGACCAGGATTAGGATATCTGTTAACTCGTTGGAATTGATTTGTCCCAGGATCGGTTTACCGGCTGTGGATGATGGTTCGCCGTCATCGTTTGCACGGAAAGTCAGGCGATCGGCCCCCAACATATAGGCCCAGCAGACATGACGGGCGTCGTAATATTGTTTACGATATTTATCCAGTTGCTCCTTCACCTCTTCGACCGTACGCACGGGGATGGCATACGAGATAAAGCGGCTGCGCTTCTCCGTGTAATAGCCCTCTGCTACTTGTTTAATGGTTCTGTAACTGTCGTCCGCCATAAATTAATCCGGGATATGGGTTTCCTGTTCCTCCCGGAAGGCCCGGAAGTCTTTCATTATCTCTTCGATCTCTTCTATAAAGTAAGGATCTTTCACTTTTTTCTTCACCTCGGCGTAATAGGTCTCGATCGCCGCCAGGGCACATATATCTTGTCCGCGCAGCAGGAAATAAGGTTCTTCCTTTTCTACGCATTGCTTGATCATTTGAATAGGATTCTTCATATTTTATTCAATTATTTCGTCGTTTTAAAACTGGATGCTCATCCGGCTTCGAAGGCCTGTTTTCGGCTCTCAGCTCCTCCTTCAGGAACGGGGCCGTATAACTCTTGCTTTTCTTCTTTACTATCTCTTCCGGGGTACCGGTAAACAGGACCTGGCCACCTTTGCGTCCGCCTTCGGGCCCCATATCGATCAGGTAGTCGGCACATTTGACCACGTCAAGGTTATGTTCGATAACGATGATGGTGTTACCTTTATCAACCAGCTTGTTCAGAACTCCCAGCAAGACACGGATATCTTCGAAATGGAGACCGGTGGTCGGTTCGTCCAGTACATATAATGTATTACCGGTATCTTTCTTTGCCAGTTCGGTCGCCAGTTTCACCCGCTGGCTTTCCCCGCCGGACAAAGTGGTGGAAGGCTGGCCCAATTTGATATAACCTAATCCCACATCCTGCAAAACCTTGATCTTAGACAAGATAGTCGGAATATTTTCAAAGAACTCGACAGCCATATTGATTGTCATATCCAACACATCAGCTATGGATTTACCGCGGAAACGGACTTCAAGCGTTTCACGGTTATATCGCTTGCCATGACAGTCTTCACAAGGCACCAATACATCCGGCAGGAAGTTCATTTCGATGGTCTTGTATCCGTTACCCTTACAGGTTTCGCAGCGTCCGCCGGATACATTAAACGAGAAACGTCCGGGTTTGTATCCTCTCACCTTCGATTCGGGAAGGTCGACAAACAGATTACGAATATCCGAAAAGACACCTGTATAAGTAGCCGGATTGCTTCGTGGCGAACGGCCGATAGGCGACTGGTCTACATTGACGATCTTATCCACGTTGTCGATACCTTCGATGGATTTATAAGGCAACGGATCTTCCAGTGAACGATAGAAGTGCTGGCTCAGGATCGGTTGCAGGGTACGGTTGATCAACGTCGATTTTCCGCTACCCGACACACCAGTCACACAGATCAATGTTCCAAGCGGGAAGGTCACATTGACATTCTTCAGATTATTGCCGCTGGCTCCCTTTATGGTGATGAATTTGCCGTTTCCCAGGCGACGTTCGACAGGAACAGCAATCTCGGTCTCCCCGTTCAGGTATGCAGAGGTCAGTGTATTCACCTTCAACATATCCTGTGGCGTTCCTTCATAAACGACTTCACCCCCCAGGCGTCCGGCTTTCGGTCCCATATCTATCACGTAATCGGCATTCAGCATCATATCCTTGTCATGCTCGACAACCACTACCGAGTTACCGGTATCACGAAGCTCTTTCAAAGAGTTGATCAGACGGACATTATCGCGTTGATGCAATCCGATACTCGGCTCGTCGAGGATATAGAGCACGTTGACCAGCTGGCTGCCGATCTGGGTTGCCAAACGGATACGCTGGCTTTCCCCACCGGAAAGGCTTGCCGAAGCACGGTTGAGAGACAGATAATCCAGTCCCACATCCAGCAGGAACTTCAGGCGGGAGCGTATCTCCTTCAATATTTCTATGGCAATCTGCTTTTGCTTCTGGTCCAGACGCTCTTCGATACCGTCCAGCCATTCGTAAAGCTCAGAAATATCATACGAAGATACCTCCGCTATATTCTTTCCTGCAATGCGGTAGTGTAACGCTTCTTTATTCAGACGCTGGCCGTTACATTCCGGGCATGTAGTCATTTTGATGAACTGTCCCGCCCATTTCTGTGCGGAAGCCGAAGCCTCGCTCTCCTGCTGCATCAGGATATATTTGGCGACACCTTCGTAAGACAGGAAATAATTGGAAGAACCCAGCGATTCGTTCTTGATCTGGAGACGTTCGTCCGTCCCGTTCATGATCTCATCGATCGCCTCTGCCGGGATATCTTTGATCGGCGTCTTGATCGTCACGCCGTGCTTTTCGCAAAGAGCCTCGATCTGCCAGAAGATAAGGGAGTTCTTGTATTTACCCAAAGCAACTATCCCACCGTTATAAATACTGAGGGAAGGGTCGGGTACGATCTTTTCCATATCCAACAGGTTCACCTGTCCCAATCCTTTACATTTCGGACACGCCCCCTGGGGCGAGTTGAAAGAAAAGTTGTGCGGAGCCGGTTCGCTATAAGAAAGTCCGGTTGCCGGGTCCATCAGGCGGCGGCTGTAGTGACGCAGCTCGTCGGTATCGGCATCCAACAGCATGACCAGTCCATCTCCCTGCTTCATGGCAGTACGCAAGCTTTCTTTCAGTCGGCGTTCGTCGGAGGTCGACACGACCATCTTATCGATCACCACCTCGATGCTGTGCATCTTGTAGCGGTCGAGCTTCATGCCATGAAATATCTCTTTTATCTCACCATCGACACGGACTGTCAGGTAACCCTTCTTACGAACCTGTTCGAACAATTCCTTGTAGTGTCCTTTACGGTTACGGACAAGCGGAGCCAGCAGATAGGTTTTCTTCCCTTCGTAATGTTCCAGGATCAGGTCGAGCACCTGTTCTTCGGTGTACTTCACCATCTTTTCCCCGCTCAGGTACGAGTAAGCCTCACCCGCCCTTGCATAAAGCAGACGGAAAAAGTCATATATCTCTGTCGTAGTACCTACGGTAGAACGGGGATTCTTATTAGTCGTTTTCTGTTCGATCGAGATAACCGGGCTTAATCCGGTAATCTTATCCACATCCGGACGTTCCATATTGCCGAGGAAATTACGGGCATAGGCGGAAAATGTCTCCACATAGCGGCGTTGTCCTTCCGCAAAGATTGTATCAAAAGCCAACGAAGATTTACCGCTACCGCTCATACCGGTTATCACGGTGAGTTTGTTTCGCGGTATCTCGACGTCTATATTTTTCAAATTGTGAACGCGGGCGCCTAAAACGGAAATACGACCGCCTTCCAATGCATTTTTATCGTTCATACTTTTTATCAAGGGAATTTATCTTACCACCCAAGCCGAGTTATGCACGTAGGTGTTAGGTGTCTTGTAATACATTTCATTTTCTTTCGGGACCTGTAGCGTATAAGTCTTGCCCAGTGTCTGCAATTTCCGGTCGCGTAACCAGGGATTGAAGCGTTTCAGATCGGCATACGTTATATTATACTTCTGTGCGAAAGCAGACAAATCGGGAATGTCCGACGATACAGCCACGTCTTCGCAGGCAATCGGTTTATAAAGGTCTTCTGCGCGGAGCACGAAACCATATTTATAAGGATTCTCAAATATCTGCTTGATCGCCATGATACGGTATACGTAACGGCTTGTCTCCTCTACCAGCCAGAGGTCGAAGGTGCTATCAGCTTCCTGTTTGGTCAGTTCGCCGGAGATACGCCCCATGCCCGCATTGTAAGAAGCGGCCACATTTGCCCAGTCACCGTATTTGTCGTAAGCAGCTTTCAAATACTTACATGCTGCTTCAGTTGCTTTAGCCACATGACAGCGTTCATCCACGGTCGGGGTGACAGTCAGCCCATATTGCTTGCCTGTCCCTTCGAGAAACTGCCACATTCCCACGGCACGTGCCGGAGACGACACACGCGGGTCGAGATGGCTCTCTATGACCGCCAGGTATTTGAAGTCGTCGGGAATGCCGTTGGCTTTCAATATCGGTTCGATAACCGGAAAATAACGGTTGGCGCGTTTGATCAGCAACATAGTGGTCGAATGGAAGTATGTGAAACTACTCATCTCCCGGTCGAATCCTTCACGCATATTATAGCGGGTTAGGTCGATCGGCGTTCCACAGAAAGTGACCGACGAGGGTATATCAGGTGACGAAGTCATCGACATCACCACCGGACGCCCGTCAAGCACCTTTTCCGAATCGCTCGATCCGATAGACAAACACGCAGTCAGGCAGATCAGACCGCCCGACAAAAAACTGAATATACTATTCTTCGATAATTTCATCATCTATACTCTTTGATCTAAGAATGTTAATTGAACCTTTTTTCTTTATCGGCTTACCGTCTGAGCCGGTAGCCTCTATCACATAAAAATAAACTCCGGGCGGAACATATTTACCGCCCTTCTTACCGTCCCAACCCTGCGACGGGTCGGTCCAGTAATACATCTGTACTCCCCAACGGTTGAATATCCAGCATTTGAAACGGGTCAACGAGCGGTAGGCTACTTTGAACTCGTCGTTTATGCCGGGTGACGTACCGGGTGAGAAAGCATTCGGAACATCGAGGAAAGAGTCCGAGATGTTGATCGTAACCGGATTGTCAGGTGTCCACGTACACTGGGAAGTACGGTCTGACACACTTAATTTAACCGTATAGGTACCGTTTTGGTTGAACGTATGGCTCACTTCCTCACCGTTAAAATCGATCAGTTTCGTGCCTTCACCCTCTGTACCGTCTTCTTTTCTGAATATCTCCCACTTAAATATGGCAGCAACCGGCGTATTGGCAACAGCTTTAAAATTGAACTCGACCGGAGCGGAAAGACTATCGCCTTTTGCAACCATATTGGTAGCGTTCGTATATGATAAAGTATCTATCAGCATTGAGGCTTCAACCGCTATGGCCTGATAAACATTAGTCGTCATTGTTTTCTCCACACCGAAATGGCGGGCGAAGAGATCACCTTTCAAAGTAACGTCCGTATCACAAAGAGGAGCTTCGATCCCGACATTAAAAGGGTCTTCAACCGTGACCTCTATTGTTTTCGGCAAGTAAGTAGTCTTATCCTGCGATTGCTCCATCGTCTGGTAAGTCACATCAAACTTACGCTTCAATATTCCGGGAACTCCTGACTGATTATAATATCTCATTTCCTTCATATCTATATTCCCTCCCAGATACATCTTGCCACAATTACTTTTTTCAGCATCTACGTAAAGGTTCGTAGCATTAAACGCATATTTGCTGTAATCGATAATCCACACATAACCACTGGTTTTCGCTATATTATCATCTTCCATTACATAATAACCATAACCTTCTTCTATGTTACGGACAATCGTTTTACCACCTTCCGAAACTGAAGATATTTTTTCTATATCCCCCGCGACCCCAGCTTTAGTCTTATAACGATACCATTGATAGGAATTGGACGTAGGAGTATATTGAATTTCAACATTATCCATTCCATATACTATATACACCTGAAATCTGCCGCTGTTCTCGTTTACTTCCAGTATAGGCGTGCCTTTCCCGCCTGTCACCGTATATATCTGAGCATGTACCGTAAGTATCAACAACAAAAAACAGAGCGTCCCGACCACTCTTCTTATAAAATTCCTTTGCATATATATAACCTAATTAGCTTCCAAAATTAGTATTTTATACGGACATACACTATCTTTGCTGCAAATATTCGAATTAACAAATGAATAAGATCAGTATATACGTATTGACGTTGTGCCTGAGTTTCTGTAGTGTTTCATTGTATTCACAGAACAACAAAGCACGAATTATTACTACTAACGAATTAAATGATAATATATTTTATCATACGATTGAGCGGGGACAGACAGTATACTCAATCGCAACGATGTATGGAGTGACCGTCGATGACATTTACCGTTTGAATCCGGAAAGCCGCGAATCGATCAAAGCGGGTGCTACATTAAAGATTCCGCAACGGGATGCCGGTACGGCTCCGATGGGGAAAGCAGAGGATAATTTCCTGTATCACACCATACAACCGAAAGAAACGCTTTATTCGTTGTCTATCCGGTATGCCGTACCCGGAACCAATATCATCGAGGCAAACCCTGGACTGTCGACTTCCACCTTCACGATCGGCAAGACGATCCGTATCCCGGCAACACCTATCGAGACACTGCCCACCAAGGAAGTAAAGTCGGTAACCAAAGAAATCGAATATACGATCGCCAAGAAAGAAACGATGTACCGCATCTGCCGGAAGTTCAACATATCGAGCACGGAACTGATCAAACGAAACCCCGAACTGAAGAACGGGGTAAAAGCCGGAATGGTCATAAAAATACCGGTGGAAACCAAAGAAACAGTTACGGAAACAGCTCCGGTCATGCATGAAAGAGATGTAAATGCGTTGCTATCGACCCCGAAAAAGATCGAACGGGTCAACATGATTAAAGTAGCTTTATTGTTGCCCTTCATGACAAATGAGGCAAAACCGTCCTCCAACACGCAACGTTTCATCGAATATTATGAAGGTCTGTTACTAGCCGTTGACAGTCTGCGTAACAGCGGCTGCTCGATCGAACTCTCCGTATTCGATACAGGCAACGGCACCAAAAAGGTGAAAGAAATCCTGAAAGAAGATGTCTTGAAAGAAGCCAACCTGATCATCGGAGCCGTACAGAACGACCAGATCGCACCGGTTGCCGAATTTGCCGAAAAGAATAATATCAAATATGTGATACCGTTCACCTCCAAAAACGATGATGTATTGTCCAATGCAAATATATTCCAGGTAAACACCCCTCACTCCTACTTGTATGCCAAAGCATCACAAGCCGGTTGCGACCTGTTTGCCAACGACAACATCATCCTGTTGAAAGTGCCCGGTACCGAAGAAAAGACCGACTTCGTCAAAGCCCTGCAAGGAGAGATGAAGCAACGTAACATCTCCTGGCGAGAACTAACCTATTCGAGCGAGACATTCCCGATCGAAATGGAAGCGATGCTCAGCACAGACAAACGCAGTGTCATTATCCCTACTTCAGGTAGCCTGGAAACATTGAACAAGTTCAAAGCGCCTTTGCGTATGCTGGCAGAGACAAAACCGGAATACAACATCACGATGTTCGGTTATCCGGAATGGCAAACTTATACCAACGAGTGCCTCGACGACTTCTTTGCATTGAATACCTATATATATAGTTTCTTCTATGCTGACAACCTCTCGCCGGAAGTCTCCGACTTTTATTCCAAATATAAGACATGGTATAGCAAGACCTTGATCAACATATTCCCTAAATATGGTATATTAGGTTTCGACACAGGTATGTTCTTTTTCGATGCCATCCGGAAATACGGTTCCAACTTCGAGAACAACCTGGGCAATATTCGTTACAAGGGCATACAGACCTGTTTCGATTTTGAACGGGTAAACAACTGGGGCGGATTCATCAATACCAGCACATTTATCGTTCATTACCAGAGTGACTATAACGTAACACGTAGCGAAGTAAGATGATCAGAAAGATAACAATCATATCCTTTTTATGTCTGGCCGTCATAACCGGCGTTATGGCACAAAATAAATTTCCCCAGGAAGTATCCGTAGGTGCCTCTTTCGGCATGAACTTCTCATCCGTCAGCTTCAACCCGAAGGTCTACACCAAGATGAAACAGGGATACAACGGGGGTCTGGTACTGCGTTGGAACACGGAAAAGAATCTGGGGCTACAGACGGAACTGAATTTCAGCCAGCAGGGTTGGGACGAGCAATTCGACGAGAATCCGACTTACAAATATACACGTACGATCAATTACCTGGAGATACCGTTCTTCACCCATATTTATTTCGGTAGTAACAAGTTCAAGTTCTATGTAAACCTAGGGCCGAAGATTGGCTTCGCTATCAGCGAAAAGACCGATCAGAACCCCGATGAGAAAAATCAGAATGCCGGAGCCAACAACCAGCACGACATGCCTATCGAACAAAAGTTCGACTGGGGATTATGTGGTGGTCCCGGTATCGAACTGCGTACCGGCATCGGTTATTTCCTGCTCGAAGGACGTTATTACTATGCGTTGGGAGACATCTTCCACAACCGTAAAACGGATTATTTCAACAAATCGGCCGGCCAGGTTTTCTCCGCACGTATCATTTATCTGTTACCGATCCGGAAGAAATAGGAAATATCTTTTCAGTTGGAATGTTCCTGACGGTATTTAGACGGAGTCGTCCCGTATATCTGTTTGAATACCGTACTGAAATACCGTTGGTTGGTGAAGCCTGCCTTCTCCGAAACTTCCAGAATTGTCAGTTCCTTATCCGCCAACAGTTCTATTACACGTGCCATCCTGAACTTATTGATATAGTCGCCGATACTGACATCGGTCAACGCTTTCAGTTTTGTATACAGGGAGGCACGGCTCATTGCCATATGTGTTGCGACGAAATTTACGTCCAGTTCCGGATTATCCAGGTGTTCGCTTATCAAGCCATTCAGTTTCTTCATAAATACTTCATCGGCATTACTGATCGTATCTTCTTTAGGCGAAACCAACTCTTTACCCTCTTTATAGCGTAATTTGACAGCCTCCCGGTTTTTCAGAATATTACGGGCTATGGCGAGAAGAAATTCCAGGTCGAACGGTTTCGGCAAATAAAAGTCTGCACCTTCTTTATATCCTTGCATCGTACTGGACTGATCTGTCCGTGCTGTCAGCAATATAACCGGAATATGGCTAACTTCCAGGTTTCCTTTTAACTTCCGGCAAAATTCAAAACCATCCATGCGAGGCATCATGACGTCACTGACTACGATATCCGGCTGATAACGTACGGCCATATCAAAAGCCTCAACACCATCTTCTGCAACATAGACCTGCCTGAAATATTCCTTCAACGAGTTTTTCAGATAAATCCGGAGCTCGAGTTCATCATCCACGACCAAAACGGAATATTTCCGGACAGAAAAATCGGCAATCGTATTCACTTTAACCTCTGGCGATGCCAACAATTCATTCAGGTAAGGCCTTGCTTCAATCGAGGTTATCGCATTCTCCAAAGGCAATTCATAAAAGAAAGTGGCCCCTTTGCCGGTATTATTCTCTGCCCCTACACGTCCCCCATGCAATTCTATCAGTAAACGAGTGTACGACAAACCGATACCGGAACCTTCCCGCCCATGTTCTCCCCGATAGAAGCGTTCAAACAACTTCGAGATATCGACATGATCCAAGCCAATCCCCTGATCGGAAACCGACACACGGGCATACCCTTGCTCCAATCGGGAAGAGATTGTTATGCATGAACCTTCATCACTGAATTTAAGGGCATTCATGATCAAATTGGAGAGTGCCATTTCGCATTTCGCCTCATCGAACGGAACATCTCCGACTGAATCATCCAGGTCATACTTCAAACGGATCTGTTTATATTCCAATTCTCCCTTGAAGACATCTGAAACCTCACGTATCCAGTCATTCATATGATATAGTCCGATGTGCAGAGTCTCTCCCCCTGTTTCCATCTTACGAACATCCAGCACCATATTGATTATATCTTTAACCCGCCGGACCTGCCTCAAAATATCCGCCAACTGCTTATAATGGCTTATACTAAATCCTTCTTCCGAAGCCAGCATGCGTTTAAGAGGTGAATAGATTAAAGTTAAAGGAGTACGTAATTCATGATTAAGATTGATCAGAAAACGTATCTTATCTTCATAAGTCCGCTGCTCATGCTCTTTCATTGCCCAGATCATCCTGTTCTCCTGCCGTTTCATAAACAGCCAAATGGTCAGGGAAAAACTTGCTATTACAAATAGAACACAACAGAATATGAACCAGTTTGTTCTCCACCAAGGTGGGGTTACTTTGATGGACAACAGTTTCATAGGAACACTCCAATCTCCGTTCTTTTTGAGACATGAAACCTTGACTTCATAATTTCCTACAGCCAGTGCGTGGAACGCTATCGTATGATTGGTCGATTCCTGCATTTCTTCTTGTGTTCCTTTAATATAAAAACGAAATAGTTTTTTCCGCATCAGGTCATTTTCCCTGACAATAACCTTAGCCATTAAAGAAGTATAATTCCAAGGAACCGAAATACTGTTATTATCCGAATCGAACCTGATTCCCATAGAAACTCCATTCATTGTAATCTCCGATAATCCGATCATGGGATCAGGGTTTTCAGGGAAAGGTATATTATTCTTAATATAAACCAACCCGACGACTCCGGCCATATAAAGATCTCCCGTACGGCTTATCAATGGAGATTCCGATATATATTCATTTGGATACACGCCGTCAGACTCACCAAACACCATTATTTTGCCATCTTTCGATGTATAAGCATACAAACCATTGTGAGTTCCGATCCACAAACGTCCGGCTTTATCAAAACCCAAAGATGTGGCTCCCAAAAAGCGATTATTTTCTACAGAAACTACGGTTCTGCTCACCGGGTCATAGCAATACAGGCCAACCGTAGTCCCAATCCAGAATTGTCCCTGTCCATCTTTACAGGCTGCCGTAATTTTCCATATAGAATCAGTTGAGGAATATATGGATCTTAACGTATTTTTTGAATAATCCAGTTCGAACAGTTCTGTTTCCCCATGTAGAAAGCTGACATCTTTTTCCTTCGCTGCCAACCGAAGGGAAGAGACTGTCAGTCCGTCACATTCGTGCCTTACGGCTGATAAATACCGCGTCGATCGATTATACAGATAAACGCTGTCTGCCAATAAATAAAACTGCTTTTCATCCAACTGGATCAAATGGACCGATTTACCCTGTTTGAACAACATATTTAGTTTATCAGGATCTGTTATCGGATATTCTTTCACTGCACCTGTCTGTTTATTAAAAAGAAATAATCCTTTCCCAAAATGGGAAAAAAGAAGTTCCTCTTCTTCATAACCGATAATAGAAACGATTTTAGACGGGTAAGTGGACGGATAATGCCTGAACAAGCCGGTTTGAGGATCCAAGCGATTTATTCCTCCCCCATCAGTACCTAGCCAAATAAATCCATCTTTATCTTCATACATGCCATTCACCGTTTTTTCACTCAAACCATAAACTGAGTTCAGGAAGGTATCCTGATAAGTTTTCATATAAATCTTTTTCAACCCCACCAAACCACATCTTATACCTCCGGCCCATATATTACCATCCGGATCATTATACAAACACCTAAAAGAATCTCCGGGTAAAGAAGCTGATTTTCCCGGAACATGGTTTATTACAGTTATTTCACCCGTTTCTTTATCATAAATATTTATACCTCCGCCATCCGTTGCCAACCAGAGCTTTCCGTCCTGCTCCTTTATATCCCAAATAACATTATGGGATAGTTTCCCTGGCATATCAAGAAAGCATATCTGATTTCTATCCCGATCATACCCTATCAGTCCTTTTCCATAAGGCGACAACCACACACGCCCGGAAGAATCGACTAATAAAGCTGATATCTGGTAGTTTTTCGTTAAAGATGAAGGCCGTAAATCTCCGGTTTGAATATTGTATTCCCACAAACCACTCCAGCGGGAAGCCAGTAAAACGATGTTATCTTCCAATTCATACAAAGAGGCTTTTTCAAAAGATATTTGTATATCTTCTTTCAAATAAACCGGTAAAGAAGAGATCTTTTTCCCGGCATAACTATATTTGAAAAACTCATTGTGCCCAAAAAATAAAATACCGTCTTCGATAAGCACATAAGAGGACACATTCAATTGAGTTCCTTCAAAAACGACCGGTATAAAATTATCTTTCTCCCAGTTGTATAATGCCAGTCCCCGCGTTGTACCGACCCACAAATTCTGAATAGAATCTTCAATTAAAAAACAAATATCATTATCAGGGATAGATCCGACATCTTTTTTATCATGATAGTAATTTTTCACTCTCTCCCCGTCAAAGCCATTCAATCCTAAATGAGTTCCGATCCAGATACCCCCCTTATGATCCATCAAGATACATTTCACCATGGATTCCGATAACCCGTCTTTGAGGGAAATCTGTTTAAAATAATACTCCGGGGCAGCTTTCGTAATTATTGCACAACAAAAAATAAAGATACACACATATATATGTTTTCCTATAGTTAACATCCTAAAGTTTTGTTTAATAGATTAATACCAGTGTTCCGTAAGAACTTATGCCTTTTGGCTGTAAACAATAGGATTACAGGAGATTAATTATTATAAAAAAATGAGGTATACTTTACAGGTAGATTTTTTACAAGAAAAGAACTTTGGAAGATGGAGTCTTATCGTATCAATATATAAGATTTCTACTGTTACCTTATAATTTCCCTGTTTAATCAGTAATTATGCATTTCGTATAAAACAATTAAAATAAAGAAATAACCATCTGTTCCATAAAGTCTAAGAAAGGTGTCTTTTTGTAAAAAATCTTTTTTTATCTTTGCTAAGAATCCAAAAGGCATAAGTTCTTACGGAACTTATACCTTTTTCATCAAGCATAAAAATCAACGATTCTTCGTCTTTCTGGACAAATATTGAACTTTTTTGTACAAAATCGGACATCCGACCACACGCATACTTATAAATTTGCCCTTTGGATAATCTAATAACACGGATAAATATGTTAACACTAAAAACAGGTCGAATGGCGAAAGACAAACTACTCCTTATTACCTTTCTTGTCTGGTTGGTTACGGGATGCACAAACTCAACACCTTCCGGGATAAACATTATTCCCCGGCCGGAACAACAAATCACAGGCAAAGGGTATTTCGCCTTTAACAAATCGACAACGATCCGGATCGAAAATCAGGAGCAGGAAGCTGTAGCCGGATTATTAGCCGACTTATTTACGACCTCCGCCGGATTCACTCCGACAATCGGAACCGGTTCGTCCTCCAAGACTACTTCCGTCGTTTTTTCTACCGACACAACACTCGCTAAAGAAAATTATGAACTGCAAATAACGCCTTCCCATATATCTGTAAAAGCAGCTGATAACTGTGGCTTCTTCTATGCCGTACAATCCATCCGTATGCTACTCCCGCCAGCCATAGAAAGCAGGGTACCGGCCGACGGGATCCAATGGAACGTACCGGCACTGACCTTACAGGACGGTCCCCGTTTCCCTTACCGTGGTTTAATGCTCGATGTTTCCCGCTTTTTCATTCCTAAAGAAAACGTGATTCGGATAATCGACTATATGGCGATGTTAAAACTGAACAAACTCCACCTGCATTTGGTCGATGGTAACGGATGGCGTCTGGAAATAAAGAAATATCCCCGCCTGACGGAAGTCGGAGCCTGGAGAGTGGCCCGTGACACGGATTTCTCCCAACGTAAAAACGCTCTACCGGGAGAAGCGACACCTGTAGGCGGATTCTATACGCAGGAGGAGATGAAAGAGATTATCGCCTATGCTGCAGCACGGCAGGTAGAAATAATTCCGGAAATAGAGATGCCTGCACACACCAACTCCTCGCTGGCGGCCTATCCGGAACTGGCATGCCCGGTAGTGAAAGACCCGATACATGTAATCCCCGGAATGGGTGGAGATGCCTCGGAGATTGTTTACTGTGCCGGAAATGAGAAAGTCTTTTCCTTCCTTGAGAATGTTCTCGATGAAGTGATCGCCCTCTTCCCCTCCACCTACATCAATCTGGGTGGCGACGAAGCCTCTAAAAAATACTGGAAGATATGCCCGCTTTGCCAGGCACGCATGAAAGCAGAAGGTTTTACGGATATCGAAGACTTGCAGGGCTATTTCATGAACCGCATGTCCGATTATGTAAAAAGCAAAGGCCGCCAGGTCATCGGCTGGGACGAACTGACCAACAGCAAAATCCCCGACGACGCAATCATCCTGGGGTGGCAAGGGCTCGGTACCGCCGGATACAAGGCCGGGCAAATGGGGCATCGTTTCATCATGACTCCCGCCCGTGTGCTTTACCTGATCCGCTACCAGGGACCGCAATGGTTCGAGCCACGTACCTATTTCGGAAACAATACTTTGGAGAATGTCTACCAGTACGAGCCGGTACAACCGGAGTGGAACCCTGAAGTGGCCCAAAAACTGATGGGCGTGCAAGGGTGCATGTGGACTGAGTTTTGCACTTCTGCCGAAGATGTGGAATACCTCCTCTTCCCCCGCCTGGCTGCTGTCGGCGAGATAGCGTGGTCCGGCAAAGACAAAAAGGATTGGTCCGACTTCCTGAAACGGCTGGATGTGTTGACACAGCATTATGATTACCTCGGGGTCAACTATGCCCGCTCGATGTTCAACATCGATCATCTGGTAACAGGAGACAACGAGACATTGAAAGTCGCCCTCACCTGTATCCGCCCGGATATGGAGATACGTTATACGGTGGACGGCAGCGAGCCACAGGCTTCTTCCCCGCTCTACACGGATTCATTAGCCTTCACCGACGATGTTACGATCAAAGCGGCTACCTTTGCGTCGGGAGAGCAAAAAGGGCAGACATTGACCTTGCCCCTTCACCGGAACAAGGCAACAGCCTGTCCGGTCATTGACGGTAACGAGCAGACTTACCGCCTGACCAACGGACTAAGGGGAAGTGACAAGCAATCCGATTTCGAATGGTGCGGATGGTATGACAAAGATGCCTCCTTCACGATCGACCTCGGAAAAGAAGAAAATATCGGACAGATAACGATCGGCTGCATCACCAATTACGGAATGGGGGCACATATCCCGGCAAAGATTACGTTATCCGTTTCAAACGATAACCGGACATATACACGTATTGCTGAACGTTCCTTCACGCCGGAAGAGATATTCCGTGAAGGTATCCGTATCGAAGACAAGACATTCGACAACCTGGCATCTACAGGCCGTTACCTGAAAGTCGAGCTGAAGAATCCCGGGAAATGCCCTGAAGATCATACACGGCCGGGACAAGGTACATGGATATATACAGATGAAATAATAATTCTATAAATACAATGAAAAAAACTCTGTTATCTATTTTCACTCTGTGCAGCCTGGGAATGTTCCAGGCTGCAGCAGAGCCTGCAGACAACACGCCCGAGTGGCAGAGCCAGTACGCAATCGGTCTGAACAAACTGGAACCGCACGCCTACGTCTGGCCTTTTGAAAACGAGAAAGCCGTATCGGCCCGCGACCACGAATCGTCGCCCTGGTATCAAAGCCTGAACGGCAAATGGAAATTCCACTGGACAAAGAACCCCGACAACCGTCCGAAGGATTTCTACAAACCTTCTTTTTATACCGGAGGATGGGCAGACATCAACGTCCCCGGCAACTGGGAACGCCAGGGATACGGCACGGCTATCTATGTAAATGAAACCTATGAGTTCGACGATCCGATGTTCAACTTCAAGAAAAACCCGCCTTTGGTTCCCTACGCAGAAAATGAAGTAGGATCCTACCGCCGTACCTTTACCATACCGGCATCATGGGACGGCCGCCGCGTGGTACTCTGCTGCGAAGGTGTCATCTCTTTCTATTATGTATGGGTGAACGGGGAAAAGCTCGGTTACAACCAAGGTTCCAAAACGCCCGCAGAATGGGATATCACCGATAAACTGCAACCGGGTGAAAACACCGTCGCGCTGGAAGTGTACCGCTGGAGTTCCGGTTCCTACCTGGAATGTCAGGACATGTGGCGCCTGAGCGGTATCGAACGCAACGTCTACCTCTACAGTACTCCACAGCAATACATTGCCGATTACAAAGTTGTCTCTACACTCGACAAGGACACCTATCGGGACGGTATCTTCAACCTGGATGTCCGGATCGCAGGCAAATCTGATCCCAACGCACACATCGCCTACCAACTGAAAGATGCCAATGGCAAAATCGTCCTGAAAGAGGAAATCAAAGTTCCCGCCGGAGACAATAACCGGATCACATTCAAAGGCGTAACTATCCCCGGTGTAAAAGCCTGGAGTGCAGAGCATCCGAACCTGTACACGCTTCTTCTCTCGCTGAAAGACAGTAACGGCAAAGAGACTGAACTGACGGGAAGCAGAGTCGGCTTCCGCACCTCCGAAATCAAAGACGGCCGCTTCTGCGTGAACGGTGTGCCGACACTGGTCAAAGGAACGAACCGCCACGAACATTCGCAGCTGGGTCGTACCGTCAGCCGCGAACTGATGCTGAAAGATATCGAACTGATGAAACAGTATAACATCAACACCGTGCGCAACTCCCACTACCCGACCGATCCGTTGTGGTACGAACTCTGCGATGAATACGGTCTTTACATGATCGATGAAGCCAATATCGAATCACACGGTATGGGATACGGTCCCGAATCGCTGGCAAAAGACAGTACCTGGCTCCCTGCCCATATGGACCGCACCCGCCGGATGTACGAACGTTCCAAGAATCATCCCTGCATCGTGATCTGGTCGCTGGGTAACGAAGCCGGCAACGGCATCAATTTTGAACGTACTTACGACTGGCTCAAATCTGTCGAAAAGAACCGGCCGGTACAGTACGAACGTGCCGAGCAAAACTACAACACGGATATCTACTGCCGTATGTACCGCAGCGTAGACGTTATCAAAGAATACCTGAACCAGAAAGAGCCGAAAATCTACCGCCCTTTCATTCTTTGCGAATATGTGCATGCTATGGGAAACAGTGTCGGCGGCCTGAAAGAATACTGGGATGTATTTGAGAACGAACCGATGGCACAAGGCGGTTGTGTCTGGGATTGGGTGGACCAGTCGTTCCGCGAACTGGATGAGAACGGCAACTGGTATTGGTCGTACGGAGGCGATTATGGTCCTAAAGGTATCCCCAGCTTCGACAACTTCTGCTGTAACGGTCTGATCGGTGCCGACCGCGTACCGCATCCACATCTGAACGAAGTGAAAAAGGTCTACCAATATATCAAAACCAGCCTGACTGACGAACGCAACCTGACACTCTCCGTCAAAAACTGGTATGATTTCAGCAATCTGAATGAATATACCCTGAACTGGCAACTGGTCACAGACAACGGAGAGATTGTACGCCAGGGAACAGAAACCGTCGACTGCCTGCCACACGAAACCACCACACTGACACTCGGTAAAACCTCCTTACCGAAAAAATGTAAAGAGATATTCCTGAATCTGAGCTGGACACCAAAGCAGGCACGTCCGTTCATCCCGGTCACCCATGAAGTGGCTTACGATCAGTTTGTATGGACCGTCAACAAGAACTATCGCCCGGAATATCCCACCCTGAAGACTTCTGCCCTGAAACAGGACGACAACACATTCAGCAACGACCGCATCAGCATCTCCTTCTCTCCAGAGACAGGGACCATGACCTCTTATAAGCTCGACGGAAAAGAAATGCTTTCCACACCGCTCACGATCAGCCTCTACCGCCCCATCACGGACAACGATAACCGCGACCGTAACGGTGCCCGCTTGTGGAAAACGGCAGGTCTTAACACGCTCAGCCAACAGGCAAAAGCCTTTCGTGCAGGAAAGAACAGTGTTCAGACAACACTGGCACTACTAAACGGTAAAGGTGAGACAGTAGGGACAGCCACGCAGCACTATACACTTAACCCTGACGGCACAGTAAGGATAGCAACCTCCTTCACTCCGGATACCTCTATCGTCAAATCGCTGGCACGTATCGGACTGACCTTCGAAATGCCATCCGAATATGCACAGGTTTCTTACCTAGGACGCACCGGAGAAACATACACCGACCGCATCCAAAGCGGACGGATCGCCCTCGACAAGACGGACGCGGAACGAATGTTCCATTATTACGTCAAACCTCAGTCGACCGGTAACCGTACGGATATGCGTTGGGCAACGATCACGAACGAAACAGGAAACGGCTTGCACGTAACAGCCGCTGCTCCCTGGCAATTCAGCATCGTACCTTTTACGGACAGCAATATCGATGCTTCCACCCATATCAATCAGTTGGAGAGAAGTGGTACAGTGACTGTCCATCTGGATGCCGAACAGGCGGGTGTCGGTACGGCTACTTGCGGACCGGGTGTATTGCCACAGTACCTGGTACCGGTGGAAAAGACTACGTTCGAGTTTGTCATCCGACCAGTAGAATAAGAGTATAAAAACGGACAGAAAACAAAAAAACAGGAGGTTGTCCAAAAAGCTATTACTGACCGCAGACAACGCAGAATACACAGACTCTCGCAGATCTATTTTATGAATAAATAGGGTCTGCGAGACTCTGCGCTCTGTCTGCGTTATTCAGCGTTCCTTAATATGGACTTTTCGGACAGCTGCCTAAGGCCGACTTCTTCATCTCACGACGTCGACTTCTTCATCTCGGAAAGCGAACTTCTTCATCTCACAAAACACACTTCTTCAAGTATCGGAAAACACATCTTCATGTTCCGGCGCAAACTTCTTCATGTTCCGGCGCAAACTTCTTCATGTTTCGGAGTTTGTTTCTTCATGTTTCGGAGTTGACTTCTTCATCTCGAAGAGAGAGGCATAAAAAAATCCCTTCCGGAAAATCCGGAGAGGGATCTTTTATCATTCAGAAAATAAAAATTATTCAATCTCCGGACGATCACTGCCAGAACCGCCATCTGTATTCTTTTTACCTTCCACTAGTTTGTCAATCCATACAAATTCCACTTTCTGCATGGCAGCTTTCAATTCTTCTCCGGGTTGGAAATTAATATTTACACAATTAATATCCGTAGCCTTCAAATCTTCTTTCTTCTCCTTGCCCCTACTGTTTATGGAAGGATAAAAAGTACCCCAATCACCAAGTTTCACACTATGCCCGTCTGCCGTCAGACGTTGGATTATTTTCCGAAGCTGGCGGATAGACATCAACGCTTCCGAGGGATTCAGCGTCGTCTCGTCGGCAATGAGTTCGGCCACTTTCGTTTCCGGAACCAACCCGGTAGAATTCTGAACGGCATACCATTTTTTCGGCGCGTTCTTATCCCGCGGATTAGCACGTTGGATCGCTCTAATTAATATAGCCATGATAAATAAATTTTAAATTATAATTAAAATACATCGTATTCTTTAATAGAAAGCCCTTCATCAAAAAGTTGAAGTCAATGACCTGATGAATGTGAGAACAGCTACCAACTTATTTCGTTGAATACGCAACATAAAATCAAAAGATATGAAGCAAAGGCCCCCTCTTCGCAGAGGGGAACCTTCCCACACATCAATTAGCCTTACACTAGTATCCTATGGCTCCCGATGAGGTTAGCGGCCATCCCGGATTTTGGTAAATCACGGAAGTTCCCAAATCGTTCGGGTCGCTAGATGTATATTTGAAATGATGCAGTGCAATCGGATCAAGATAATGCGCTTCACACCATTTATATCCGTCCCACATAAGATTGTTTCCCTGGCTGATGACCCTGTAAGGACGTAAATATTCGCCGCTGTTTGCAAGGTTGGAAACATTTGCATTCGGTTGCCCTTCAGGAATAAGCAAACTTTCACCTGTGGGCTTTTTATCCTTATCCAATTTAGGATATGCGTCTTTCAAATCTGATCCCCAAAGGTTTACGCCTTCCACCTGAAAACCATTAACTTGATCCAGGGCTCTCCAACGTCTCAGGTCCATCATACGCAGACCTTCTTCTATCATTTCGCAACGGCGTTCGCGGCGGATGCAATATAGTAACGCAGATACTTGTCTTCCTGCAGAGTATACACCCCAATCAGACTCCTTATCCAGTTTTGTGGCATTCAGTGTAATACGATAATCCGGTAAATTAGCCCTGTCACGAATGGCATTCCAATAGGCTTCGGATTCAGCAGATATACTGTTCCCTCCCTTTTCCATGCAATCAGCCTCGATATAGTTCAAATATGCTTCGGCAGCCCGGAAAATAGGTGAGCCTTCTACAGATCTTTGATCGCCGCTAGTATAGTAAGTATCAGCTGCCAGACCTTTGCGCAGGCCATAACCTGTAACAGCTCTTACTTCCGGGTTGTCAATGATGGTAGGAGCATAAGGCCACGAAAGTCCATTATATTCTCCGGCTTCATTTGTTTGTTTGTCCAGATGTTCGTAAGGACGCATCATAAAGAGGTTAAGGCGCGACTCCCTGTCGGTTTCTACATCTTTAACGGATTTGTCGCCTTTATACAAGGGAGAAGCGTAAATAGGCAAGCCGTCTCTACATAAGAATGTTTCCACATATTGACGGGTGAATCCGGTGTTACCTCCGGTTAATATATAAGAAGTGGCACCATGTTTTACACCTAATGTGAAGCTATACCGTTTCCACAAAAGTATTTCGGGAGCCGAATTCATATCTTCCAAAGCAAACTGTGCGAAATAAGGATTGCTCATGCCACGGTTAGTCGTATCTGACAGATTGACACCTGTTTTATCGGTATTTTGTGCCAACAATCCCTGGTCTGCAAGCTCTTTGGATGCCGCTTTACATTCCTTCAGGAAGAAAGCGATCTCATTATCCAGGTTTGCGCCTGTGTATTCGCCACCGGGCCATCCGGGGCCACCGGGGACTAAAGCCGTACCTTTATGGTAGGTCAGCCAGCTTGCTTCAAACAAAGCGACTCTTGATTTGATCAATAAGGCTACATTACGGGTAATCCTGTTTTTCCCTCCCGACGGAGCCGTATTACTCAAAAGCATCAGGGCAGAATCCAAATCATTGATGATGAAGTGTGCGACTTCATTACGAGGACTGCGTTTACTGGCTTCTATTAATTCCCCTTCTTCATCTATTAATGTATTTTTGATAATGGGAAAATCCCCTAATTTTTGTAATTTGGAGAAATAATTCCATGCTCGCTGCAAGTATACTTCGCCAATGTAATGCCTGATGTTATTGTCGTCACCTTGTATGCTCTTGGAATTATAACGCGGCATTACAGTCTCTATGAAATAGTTGGCATTTCTTATTTTCTTGAAATTCCATGGATCATCATCTTCTTTGATGGATTCAGGAACTTTCCATTGCCCGGGCAACCATTTGTTGTCGTAACCTGATGTTGCCTGATTATCAGTGCCATTATCATTGCCCCAACTCCCGATAGTATATTTTTCTTCATGTGCAGGAAAGTCGTATCCCTTGATGGCATAAGAAGCCAAGTCGGCTTCGGACCATAAGTAATTATTGGGAGTAACTTTATCTAAGGGCTCAAGGTCTAAGAAATCATTGCATGAACTCAGACCGACCAATCCTCCTGCTAATATAAATAAGTATTTATTTAATGTTTTCATTTGCTATTCAATTAAAAATTAACACTAAGTCCTGTTGAAAATGTCTGTGACAGCGGATGTGTCTTGGCTGTAGAAGTCCCGTCATTCCAGTCTGCTCCATATCCTGTACCCAAAGTTTCGGGGTCGAAAGCATCGGGTAGTGAAGTTATGGTAAACAGGTTCTCGGCAGAGAAGAATATTCTCAGATTAGAGATTCTGGCCTTCTGCGTATAACGTGCCGGGATGGTGTACCCTATTTGCAGGTTCTTCAGGCGACAGTAAGCGGCATTCTGTAGGTAGCGAGTCTGTTTCTGTTGGTTCTGCGCATTGAACAATGGCCTTGGCAAATAGGCATCGTGATTTTCGCCCCAGAAGTCATCTGCGTCACGGTAAAAGTCCATCTGGCTTTTGAAAAAACCGGATTGCCATCTGTTTCCGGTAGCGCCGAACATCATGTTTCCATCTATATAATAGTCTCTTTTCAATACACCTTGCAGGAATACGCGTATATCAAAGCCTTTCCATGAGGCATCCAAGTCAAGGCCAAACTTGTAACGCGGCGTGTTGTTGCCAATAATCTTCAAGTCACCCGGATTGTCTACAGTAGTTCCTTTGTGGATTGTTCCGTCTCCGTCCAAATCTTTGTACATGATATCACCGGCAGCCCAATTCTTGCCGACTTCACTTTGTCCGCCATTGGGCAGGGAAGCCAGGTGATCCTGCATTTCTTGATCGCTCTTGGCAATTCCAATCGTTTCGAATCCCCAGATTTCACCCATATATTCTCCGGTTCTCCATGTAGAAAGCAATCCTTTTTCATTCGGATATTTTAAGACCTTCTGCCGGTCGTCCGAAAGAAGCACATGTACTCCATATTGTACTGCGTCAATACGGTCTCTCCATGAAAGGTCGAGTTCGAAACCGGTAGACTGTAAGTCCGCATTATTTGTTTTAGGAACGTCGGCACCTAATACAGCAGGTAAAGTGGGAGCTGGCCCTACCATATTTACAGTCTTTCTGTTGAACCAGTCAAAGCTCATGTTGAAACGATTATTAAACATTCCCAGGTCGAAGCCGATATTCCATGAACGCATGGTTTCCCAACCCAAAAGAGCTGAAATCAATTCGGGTGAAGCGGCTGTGTTCTCAAATTTGCTATTGCTTAACAGCCAGTGGCTTTTGCTATCATTAGCAACAAATGGCATTGTCTGGATATAGGGATAAAGCGCTTTGGTATTTTGGTTGCCAAGTTCACCCCATGAACCACGTATCTTTAATGTGTTGATAGTGCTTTCCAGCGGTTCCATGAATTCCTCACGTGCTACGTTCCAGCCAGCCGATACTGAAGGGAACCAGTTCCAACGCTTGTCGGCGGCAAAGCGGGAGGTGCCATCATAACGCATGTTGAACTCTACCAGGTAACGTTCTTTATAATCATAGTTCAATCGTCCGAAGAAACCGGCTGTTGCCCAATGATTTTTGTCACCTGCATCCTTATCAATTTCAATTTTATCAGGTCCTGTGGCCGTATTCAAATCGGGAACTTTCTCTGTGATGAGGTCTGTACGGCTGGCACCCAGTTTACGCCATTTATTCAGTTCGGCCTGGAAACCCACCATGACCTTAAAATTATGGCCGCCTTCCAGTGATTTCATAAAATCAGAATAAACGTTCGGATTAAAGAAATTTGTTCTTTCGGCATATTCTGCGACAGAATTAGTATCTTCGAAATATTCTGTTCCATCTACATAATATTTGGGAAGATGCAATACATCCTTGTGTTGGAATCCATCGACAGTCTTATAATTCAACTCTCCGAATACCTTCCATCCTTTAACGGGTTCCAGTACAACCTGGAATTGCTGGTACAACCAATCAGTCTGACTGGCATCCTTGCCCTGGTAAAGTAACTGTGACAGCAACCCAACCTGAGCATAACCGTTCGGATCATACATGGGTTCGGAGGGAAAACGCTTGGCCATGTCGTGATAATACTGGTTGTTATCCATGGTGGACGGCTTGCTGTAATCCTTACGCATATATTTGGTGCTGTAATTCACGTGCAACCATGGAAATAATTCTGCATTGATTTTGGCTGTTACTGTGTATCTTTTTAGTTTATCGGGATTAAAACTGATCAGACCCGTTTGGTCCATAAAATTACCAGAGAGGTAATACTGGAACTTTTCAGTACCTCCATTAATACTTAATGAATGTTCCTGTGAAAAAGCAGTGCCTCCGAAGAAAATATCATACCAGTCATTATTTGAGTTTCCCAGCCAATTCCATGTCTTGCCGTCCGCATTGGCAAACGTTGTCTGCGTGCTGGGAATTTCTCCTTTTTGATAAGCGAGCATGAGTTCCAGATTCTGAGCCGGGAAAAGAGGTCCCTCTTGAGTATTGCTGGCTGCCAGGTTCATGTATTGCGCATAGGTATATGAATCCGGTAATTGCGGCATGTTAATGGCATGACTCCAACGGAAATTATCGTTATAACTGATGTTGACTTTACCTGCCTTACCTTTCTTGGTAGTGATCAAAACGACACCAAATGGCGCACGTGAACCGTAGATGGAGGAGGCGGCAGCATCTTTCAAAACAGAAATACTTTCAATGTCATTCGGATTCAAGACATTCATATCACCTTCCATGCCGTCAATCAACACTAATGGCGAGGCATTGGAACCATTACCGATAGTACCGGCGCCGCGGATATTAATTTTCATGTCCTGACCAATTTCACCACCATTGCCATCAGAACCATAGCTGAAGTTCATACCCGGCACTAAGCCTTGTAAGGCTTGGGATACGTTTGTAACCGGACGGGAAGTAAGCTCTTTGGCATCGACGACAGATACAGATCCTGTCAAATTCACTTTCTTTTGTGAACCGAAACCAACGACAACGACTTCGTCCAACGCTTGTGAGTCGTCTTCTAAAAGGATATCCAATGATTGCTGGTTCGTAATCTTTACATTTACATCTTTATAACCGATAAATGAAACTTTCAGGGTAGCCCCTGCCGGTACTTTCAATGAGAAATTACCTTCAACATCAGTTACAGTTCCGATGGTTGTGCCAACGACAGACACGTTGGCTCCGATAACCGTTTCACCAGTGGCATCTTTTACAATACCTTTGATAGTACGTTCGTTTTGTTGGCTAGCCGGTATGTCGGCACTTTCTTTAATAGTAGGATTCGAGGCTTCCAAGCCTTTTCCTGTGTCCGCCTTCGATTGGGCGGTAGAGAATAAAAACAGGAGGGCAAACGCCACATTCCAATTTTTTATTCCCCGGAAATTTTCTTTCTTCATGTTAAATGTCATTTCTTTTTAAGTTTTTTCCAATAATTCTTAATTCTCTCTGATTAGATTTAAAGGGTAGGTTATCCCCTTTTTACTACTAGTGTTTCCTTTTTTAAACCATAGGCATTTTTTTATTTATTTCACAAAGCAAAAGAAGCGATATAGTGCCCATTCAATATCTAAAATCGTCTAAAGTATTTTCGTTATTTGATAAATCAGCCATTAGATAAGCTCTGAAACAACAATCGGAATATATTTGGAAGAATGACAAAACAAATCCGGATAACGTTAACAAACAAAAAAAGCGCAACCATGTACTTAGACATGATTACGCTTTTTATAACCTTTATTTGTCCTTTACGGACTACTATTCTAATTTATCTCAAACGGTCGAGCGAACGAACCAATGCCTCGTCGGCACCGATATTACGGATAGCCAGGTAATCCAGTATCAAGGCAATTACAGGGAAAGACAAGGCGATCTTTACACTCAGAGCAGCACCTGCCAGTTCTTCTTTCAGTATCCAAACAAAGAAACCGAACAAAGCATAGAAACCCAGCATCAGGATGGCATTAAATACGCACAGACGGATTTGCAGGATTCTTTTCTTGAATAAAAAAATGGTGAGCAACGCCAGGATAGAGATCACCGCCGTCAAAGCAAAAAGTCCCCACGTCGGATAAACCAACTCCGGTTCAGCGGCGATCGTGCTGACACCCGTCGCATCGAAAGAGTAAAACTGATCTCCCGCCTGCAACAGGGCAAGAGGCAAAAACAGCGTGGCAACCATCAGGCCCACGATAATAAGCAAATAAACTGTTTGTATTCTTTGTAACATGGTTATTAGTTCATTTTAAATGGAAAGGCCGACTCTATCAGGGTCAGCCTTTTCATATCTTACACAATATTTCCTTTTAGAAATTATTCTTTTCTTTAGCAGGGTTCTTATAATAAACCTTACCTTCTTCATATTCCTGTGCTGCGATCAGCGTCGATTTCGGAAGTTTTTCATAATAACGGGAGATCTCGATCTGCTCTCTGTTTTCGAAAACTTCTTCCAGGTTATCGTTGTATGATGCAAACTCCTGCAGTTTCTTTTCCAGGTCCTGCTTCATTTCAACACTAATCTGATTAGCCCGTTTACCGATGATCATTACTGTTTCATACACATTTCCCGTGTCGGCTGACAACTTCATCATGTCACGGGTAACCGTATTCGAAGGAGCGTTAGACTTTCTGTAATCCATTTTACTTTATTGTTAAATAATATCGTTAATACGTATCTGTTATTCTCTTGTTGGCGTAATCGTAGAACTTTTGTGCCTGTTTTACGTATTTGCCTTCCGGATATTCGTTCATGTAAGTGTAGTATTCATCCACAACCTCACGATAACGACCCTGTAACTTCTCTTCCACACTGTTTATAGCCTGTTCATACTTAGAGCGCAATACGTAGAACATGAACTCTTCCCTATATTTGGAATAAGGGTAGTTCTTCAACGCATTCTCGGCAGTGATCACGGCAGACAAATAGTTATTGTCACGCATGTAAGTACCCAAGTTATAATACAATCTTACAGCCAGCAATTCCTTGTAAGCCAGTTTCTCCTGCAATTCAAACATGATCTTCTGGGCTTCGGCGGCACGCTCGCTCTGCGGATAATACTCCAGATAGAGTTGCAGCTGGTTGATAGCTTCATACGTCTGTGTCTGGTCTAACCGCGGATCGGGCGAATCCAGATACAAACCATATCCTGAATAATAACGGGCTAACTCAGTGTATTCGCCCTTCGGATAGGTGGTATAATACGTATTAAAGTATTGCGAAGCCGTCTGATAATCTTTCTGTCCGTAATAGCTCTGGGCCAGCAGGTACAAGGATTCCTCGGCATAAGCAGTTCCTTTAAAGATTGTAACCAGTTCATCCAGCAGGGTAGCGGACTTGTTATATTGCTTTGCATTGAAGTACTTCTTTGCATACGAATATTTCAGCTCATAGTCCGTACTTTTCAGTATCTTGTTGTACTCCCCGCAAGAGGATAACAAGACCGTAATCATCATCAATAAAAATACAACCTTTTTCATTCACATACTTTTAGCGCGCAAAGTTACATTATTTTCGGTAAAATAACGAAGCGCATAACGTTAATATTTACAACTTATATAAATCGCTGGCAGCAATCAGCTCCAGTTTATTGGCTTTCAGCACCTCTGCACACTTCTCCACATTGTCGGGACGGATGATTACATTCGCCGCCTCTCCCTGCGAGAAAGCATACATATATTCGACAAAAATACCTGCAGAAGTAATGATCTCCATCGCCTTAGCCAGCGCACCCGGCTGATTGGGACAATGAAGGCATACGACATCAGCTACACTCACCGCATATAGTTTTTCACGAAGAACCTGAATGGCTTTCTCCGTATCCGACACGATCAGACGCAGAATACCGAAATCCGAATTTTCTGCCACCGTAAAGGCCGACATGTTCACTCCGGCTTCACCTAAAATCTTTGCTACTTCCGTAAAACGGCCTTTCTTATTTTCAAGAAAGATGGATAATTGTTTAATTAGCATAGCATTTTACTCTTTTAAGGGGTTAAACTAACTTACGTTTGTCGATCACATGTTTAGCCTTGCCCTGACTGCGTTCAAGGCTACGCGGTTCGACGATCTTTATATCAGGCTGAATACCGATCACGCTCTGCATGCGGGCGGCGATCTTCTTCTTCAGCGCAATCATCTTGTTCATCTCGTCCGAATAATAGTCCGGACGTACTTCCACCTGGATCTGGAAGGTATCGGTGTTGTTCACACGATCTACCACGATCAGGTAATGCGGTTCAAATTCCGGCATTTCCAGCAATACGGATTCTACCTGCGACGGGAATACGTTTACACCGCGAATAATCATCATATCGTCGCTACGTCCGAGGATACGGCCCATGCGGACAGCCGTACGACCGCATTCGCATTTTTCGTAGATCAGATGTGTCAGGTCGCGCGTACGGTAACGGATCATCGGCATACCTTCCTTGGTCAGTGTCGTGAACACCAGTTCGCCTTGTTCGCCCGGAGCAACCGGCTGCAGGGTTACCGGATCGACGATTTCCGGGAAGAAATGGTCTTCCCACAGGTGTGTTCCGTTCTGGCATTCGCATTCGCCTCCGACACCGGGACCGCAGATCTCCGTCAGTCCATAGATATCGTATGCCTTGATGTTCAGCTTTTCTTCCAGTTCCTTACGCATGTTTTCCGTCCAAGGTTCGGCACCGAAGGCTCCTACTCTCAACTGAAATTCTTCCAAAGGGATACCTGAACTATGGATCGTCTCCGCCAGATACAGGGCATACGAAGGCGTACATGCCAGTCCTTTCGCACCGAAGTCGTGCATCAACTGGATCTGCTTCTGCGTATTTCCGCTACTCATCGGAATCACTGTACCACCGATATTCTCCACGCCGCCGTGGGCACCCAGACCTCCTGTAAACAAACCGTAGCCATAGGAAACCTGCACGGAGTCATTCTTTGTAATACCATAAGCCGTCAGGCAACGTGCCACCACTTCCGACCAGATGGACAAATCCTTACGGGTATATCCTACAACGATCGGTTTTCCGGTCGTACCCGAAGAGGCATGCAAACGAACGATCTCGGACATCGGCACAGCCATCAGTCCGAAGGGATAATTATCGCGTAAATCCTGCTTAACCGTGAACGGCAGCTTGGATATATCTTCAATAGATTGAATATCATCCGGAGTAATACCCATCTCCTGCATTTTCTTGCGATAAAAGGGGGTATTATGATAAACGTGTTCGACAACCCGTTTCAACCGGATGCTCTGTAATTTCCGCATTTCTTCGCGGTCCATACATTCAATAGTTTCGTTCCAAATCATGGTATCAGTTTGTTATCATTTAATTGTTAGTAGTATAAAACTGTCGCAAAGTAATAACTTTTTTACTAACTAACAATAAATAATAACGTCAAATCAATCGAGATCGACTTCCATGAGGATCAGATTCTCGTCTTCGTCCAATGTTTTGGTTATCTCCGCCAGCTCTCCGGAGAGTTCTCCTTTTTCCATCGCTTCGAGTAACGTGAAAGGATATAAGATGTAATAGAGCTTGTTATTATTGAATACAAAATTCATCATGTCTCCGTTCTTCCAATCTTTATTCGCCAGTTTGACATGAGAGAAGGTATTTTCTTTTACTGTATATAGATAAAGCTCGTTCCGTAATGTCATTTGGCCTTCGTCTTTCAGAAAAACAGCGTTGACAAGCATCTTATCCGGTGTCAAAGCCCTGATCTCGCAAGCGATCTTGCCGTCTTTCTCGGTCGATAGCGGGAGTTTGGCGAAGACCGGCTTCAATTGGCGGTCGGGGGATAACAAATAGAGCGTATCGGCTGCCGGTTCACTGATCACACAGCCTCCTCCGTCGCAGGCAAGCAGGTTTCTCATACGATTCAACAAGACAAAAGGACGTCCGTCACGCGTAGTCACGATCATGCTGCGGTAACGCTCGTTCGAGACAAGAGGAAGACGTTCTATCTTTTCTCCGGTATCTTTATCCATCACGACAAAGGGCTGGTTGCTTGCTTCCGGATTATCATCTATCCGGGTTGTCTCCCCTTCTTTCACGAAGAGAGCGCCTTGCATATCCAGAAAAACCATCGTATTCTCGTCCACAGATTCCACGACATCCATCTGATAAGATTCCGGAATTTTCAATGTCCTTTTAAAGTTCCCCTCCGGATCATATACCTGCATCTGGGTGATTGCATCCAGAAAGATTTCCTGCCGTTTTGCATCATACAGGATATGGCGTATCCTGACATATTCTTCACCTCCCTGTCCTTTCCGGTTAAAACGGCAAATCATCTCCCCCTTCTTATCAAAGCCTATCACATCTCCGCTGGATGGCCCAAAGAAGAACAAACCGTGCTCACCCGGTGCCAACTTCATCTGATCGCCCAGCAACACATCCCCTGGTGTATGCAAACGAAAATAACGCACCTTGCCTAAGTCCTGCAAGGCTACTTCCTGATCCGGTATATCTGCCCGAAAGTCGAGCACCGGCAAGGGTCCTTCACTTCCCGCACGATCTTTACACCCATTCATCCCCATCAACAACATCACAGTAGCCAAACATAGTCCTATCTTTTTCATAACCTTATTAATTTAATATAACACATCGCAAATAAAAGGATTATATTTCAAAGCGACAAGACAAATACGATTATTTCGTAATATTTTAACTATATTCGTAAAAAGAAGATAGTTAAAGGGAAATCACTTAACCGGCAGGAAGGATCGAGGCTGGTTACACAAGAAGAAGATGTTCAAACATAAGCGTTATAGATGACAGGACAGATGACAAGTGACAGTTGGGCTTCACGTTCGATAAATAAATCAGTTGAAAGCCGACATAACTGTCAACTGTCACTTGTCAACTGTCAACTTCAGATTAGCTCTTTATTGAAAAAATATATACTTTTGTCGGGAGATCCCAGAGAAGAAACTCCCGAATGAAACGAAACATACTTGCGCTATACATTATTAAATTATCCAAATGGTTCACCCTGGTCATGCCGATCATCGTGCTCTTCTATGAAGATCACGGACTGGGACTGCAGGACGTATTCATCCTGAAAAGCGTTTATTCGATCGCTGCCGTAGCACTGGAGATACCGTCGGGATATCTTGCCGATGTGTGGGGACGGCGCAAATGCCTGATACTCGGATGTATTCTTTTCTTCTTCGGATATCTTTGCTATTCTTTTACGTCCACGTTCGCCGCTTTCGTTATCGCCGAAATACTACTGGGTACAGGGCAGACGCTGGTCAACGGGGCAGACTCCGCTTTGCTGTACGATACGACCGTGCAATATAAAAAAGAGAATCTGTATCTGCGTTACGAGGGACGTATCACCATGATCGGAAACTTTGCGGAAGCCGTTGCCGGTATCTTCGGCGGATTGCTGGCCGCCTATTCCCTACGCTATCCTTTTTATGCCCAGACTGTGATCGCCTTCAGCGGTATTCCTGCCGCTTTTGCACTGCGGGAGCTGAATATCAAGAGTAAGATACAAAGCCCGATACAGGAGATCATGCGGATCATCAAATACTCGCTGGTTACGAATAAGAAACTATGCTATAATATCATGTTTTCAGGTATCATCGGGGCTGCGACTCTGACGATGGCTTGGTTCGTGCAACCCTACCTGATGTACATGAATACACCAACCTCCTGGTTCGGGGTGATCTGGACGGTACTGAACCTGACTGTCGGCATCGCCGCCCTTTATTCAGACCGTGTGGACCGCTATTTCGGACCTAAAAAGATGGGGATACTGATTCTGACATTCGTGGCAGGCGGTTACGTGGCGCTGGCGTTCAACCTGACATATGCCGGGTTGGCTATCCTGCTCGTCTTTTACGTGATCAGAGGGTTTGCTACGCCGATATTAAAAGGGTATATCAACCAGATGACATTCTCGGAGATGCGGGCGACGGTCCTGTCTATCCGTAACTTCATCATCCGGCTGATGTTTGCCGCCATCGCCCCGTTTATCGGCTGGTTGAACGACGTCTATTCACTGCGTACCGCGTTGCTGGTATCAGCCGCTATTATTCTGGTTCCGGGAGCATTGTTCCTTTGGTTACAATTGGCCTCAAAAGCGGGAGAAGAGAAATAAGCCTACCGAACTAACTGACAAGAGATTACAGTTTCCTCGTAATTCCCCGGTCTGGAAACTCCAGTTTCCTGCGGAGGGAACCGGAGTTTCCTAGGCAAGAAACGCGAGTTTCCCCGGCAGGGAACTGGAGTTTCCTACCGGGGAAATTATACGGACACGCTCAGGTAAAGGGATTGCTGTCCCCACCTTTTACAAAATCTGCCGGGTAGTGGATGGATGAAATCACTTGGTTATTTTTCAGTCGTATCCAGGATTTGAAAGAGCACTCGCCTTCGGTCAGTTCGAATACACGTGCTCCGTTTCCTCCGGGTACGTCATGGTAGACCGTCTTGCCTCCTGTGAAACGTCCGTAACCCAAGAGAAGTCCTTTCCAGCGGGCAACATAATCGTTCACATGGTCATGGCCGACAAACGTAGCCATCACATCCCCGGCTTCGAGCATAGCCGTGAATAGCCCGGAATTGACTACCGGTGCACAAGCTTTCTCTTTACGGATACCGATCAGCAACGTATTCTCGTCGGAAGCCGCCTGGTTATATTCAGGCACAGGGATATGGAAAAAGGCGAGTGCCGGAAGCGGCTTGCCACTGTTCTTTGCCGTCAGCGCAGCACTGCTTTTCCTGTACCAGTCGATCTGATCCGGCTTGATCCAGTCGTAACCCTTGGTTTCCTCTTTCCGTGAATAAGCCAGGCTGTCGAAGCCGTACAGGATAAAAGCCTCTTTCGCATCTTTCGAGCTTCGTATCGGCAAGATGAAATTGGTAACGCCGCTCAACCCTTCCACCGTGCCGGTCAGACTGCCCGGCATATCCTTGATGAACGTATAGATCTCCTGACGCGTCATGTCATGTTCGTCATCGTGATTACCCAAAGTTACGGCAAACGGGATATTGCGGGAGATAACAGGCTCGAACGCCTTTCGAAACCCTTCCGCTGCTGGCTTGGCAAACACGATATCACCCGTATAGATCACGAAATCAGGCTTTTCAATATCCAGTACTTCGTTCATGCGTTCGGCAGCCTCTTCCGAAGCCGGGTTGCCCGGAACCCAGTGCACGTCGGTGAACTGTACGATCTTGAATTTACCGTCCGCATTAAACTTCAACTTGTCTGCATGCGCTTTATAAGACGCACTATCCAGGTAAGACGCTCCGGTAGCCGTCTCTGCAACCTCTTTCATCGTACCCTTTCCGATTGCTTCTGCGCCGGAAACTCCTAAAAAAGACACCGGGAGCAAAAGCCCCGATGTCCGTAAAAACTCCTTTCTATTCATGCCATTTCTTTTTATTTAATCCACCAAAGAGGATCAGATGTCCTGTCGTTTCCTCCGAACTGCGACTGAAGGGCAGCCTGTACGCTGGCTGCATTATTATTATACTCGTCCTGCGGATACATCCAGCGGTAAGGCAGACTCACTCCGGATGCCCGGCGAAATTCAGGATAGCCCGTACGCAACTGGTCATAGTAAGGCATCCACATGCTGCCTTGCAGGAAAGTAGGGATATACTTTTGCAGGATGATACGCTCTATCTTCTGCTCTTTTGTCAGCGAAGAAGCATAAGCCACCTTGTCGCCCTGCAAATAGGTATCAGCAGCATCTTCCCCCAAATACAGGGCTACGGAAGAGGCATATTTCTCATAAAAGCGGAAAGAAGCCCTGACCGCCGATTCGTAGAACGCCTTGTCATCTCCGGAAATCCAGCCGCGAACCACTGCTTCCGCCAGAAGCAACTGCTGCTCGGTATATCCCAGCAGGATCATCGGTTCGTTGGTCGGATGCTGGTAATAACGGGTAGCCGGTTTGGAACAACCGCCCAACGTCACCTTATCATTGACCAGACTGTAAGGGATCGCCGGATCGCCACCGTCATAGGAAGAGAAATCATCCACAGCCAGTCCCGCCTTTTCCGAAGCAGGAGTCTGCGTACAGAAAGCAAACAAACGGGGATCTTTGCGGGTAGCCAGAACAGCCACATAGGTAGAATCCATATAACGTCCCGAACCGAAATCACTGTCGTTAAAATAGGGATAACGGTCGTCCTGCTGATCGAGGAATACCAGCTGGCCGTTGTCGGCTTCGCCGGTCATTAGCGGTTCGTCCCGGAAGATACGGGCAAAGGTTGACTTCACATCTATCCCGCCTACAGTCTGTTTGTTCGACAAGGACATCAGGACCCGCAACCGGTAGGCATTGATCAGGCGGCGCCATTTCAGCAGGTCGCCTCCATAGATAATATCGCCGCTGATAATGCTATTATTGTCGGTCAACAACGTATTCGCTTCATCCAGTTTGGCCAGCACAGTAGACAGTACCGTCTCCTGCGAGTCATATTTGGGTTGGTACAATTCGTTCGTTTCGCCCTGCAAGGCTTCGCTGCAAGGCACATCGCCGAACATCATCGTCAACATATAATAATAATGTGCTTCAAAGAAAAGAGCCAGGGCCTCATAAGCCGTCTCGTTGCTTTTCTCCGCTTCCTCTTTCATCTTTGTCACATCGCGCAGATTACTGTAGTAACCGAAGCCGCCGCGTGTCCATTTATACACCTGGTAAGGACTTTCGCCGGAGGTCAGCACCAACTGTTTCGTAGCGTGGCAAACCTGTGCATCCGATTCTTCGAATGTTTTGAAAGACAATCCGGTAAGCAAGAGTGCCGGATCGGTGGTCGTCGGGTTGTTCGGATCGACATTCATCTCTTCCAGGTCGATACACGAGTTGCAGGTGAATGCCAGAGCGGCACCGGCTGCTATATATTTCAGATATTTCTTCATTGCTTTATCGTATGATTATAATTTGATGGTTGCACTGATACCGATATAACGGGCGGAAGGGTCCTGCAGATCCGAGTCGCTGGCACCGAAGTCGGGATCGAGGTAAGGTGTTTTCTTCCAGACTGCCAGGTTGTTGCCGAACAGGGTCAGATCCAGTCCCTTGATCACATTCGACTCGAAGAGGTTCTTCAGGTCGTAAGACACAGCCACACGGCGCAGTTTCAGGTAAGAGCGGTTGAAAGTGTTGGCAAACAACTCGTTCTCGCTGGTACGGACCACGGCACGATACGGATAGTTCTGTGCCCAGGTCTGGATATTGACAGCCGTTTCATTCTTCTTGTACACACGGGTATCTGTCAGGATATTCCCGTTCACATCATAGGTAACCTCACCGCTGACGATGTTTACGCCTTCCGGCACATAGATCGCCTCGCCGCCGTTCTCATATTCTTCCTGACGATACATGGTCGACTTCGGATGTTTTCCGCCCCACCACATCTTCTGGGTGGTAGTCGACACCAATGTGCCGCCGATCGCTCCGTCCATATCGATATTAACGGTAAACTTCTTGATCTTAAACGTATTCTGAAGTCCGTAGCGAACGTCGGGCGACTGGTTACCGATATGGGTGGTAAACGCGCTCTTGGTCGGCATGCCGTTAGCATCCAGTATCAGCTGGCCGTCCGGAGTCTTTTCCCATTCGGTAGCGTACATGGCATCCGCCCGGTCGCCCACCTTCAGGTCGCCGAATTTATCCTGACCTCCGTAAATCTTTGTCAGCTTGCGGATATTACTGCTCCAGTTGGTCGACACATTCCAGGTGAAGTTCTTATTCTGTACAGGTGTGGCGTTTACGATCAGTTCAAAACCGTTCGTCGTATATTCATTGCCGTTCACAAAGCGGTAAGGGAAACCGGAAGCCTCGGAGATAGGCAGCTTGATGATACTGTTCTGGTCGAGCATACGGTAGTAAGTCAGATCCAACCCCAGACGGTTATGAAGGAACGAGGTCGACATACCGACTTCAAAGGAAGAGGTCTTCTGAGGCAGGATATCCGGATTCACCAGGGCTGTCACCGTTCCGGAGCCGGAAGGATCGGTCACGTCATTCGGATACGTCACCGAAGGCGTACTGCCATAGAGGATACCTTTTGCATAGGTTGCCTGCAAGGCGTACGGATCGAGGTCGCTGGATACCTGCGCCCAGGCAGCATTGACCTTCAGATAATCCATCCACGAAGGCAGCTTCACATATTCGTTCACCAGTGTACTGGCAGAAACAGAGGGATAAAAATAAGAATTGTTGGCAGCCGAAAGCGTAGACGACCAGTCGTTACGTCCGGTGAACGTCAGGAAAAGTGCTTCAAACAGGTCGATGTTCACAGAGCCATAGACACTCTCGATCACCTTCTCGTTCATCAGGTTGGTCGCACTGACCGGATTCAGGCTATTTCCCATATTATATACTTTCGGAACGATCAGTCCGTCGGTAGCCTGTGTTTCCTTGCGTATCTGGCGGTAGTAGAGTGAAGTTCCGAGATTGGCCGTAAAGGCGAAATCCTTGCTGACTGCCTGTGTATAAGTAGCCAACGCATCCGCATTGATATCCAGCTGATCGCTGTTCCAGGTCTTATAATCACCGTTACGCGAATCGCCGTAGTTCATGTACGACTTGGGGCTTTTCATATCTTCAAATGTACTTTCCAGACGACCGGCGGCACGTCCCTGCAGGGTCAGTCCGGGCAATACATCCCAGTTGAGTTTCACCTGACCGTTCACCGTATTGCGATCGTGTTTCTGTGTCAGCTCATTGGCTGCAAAATAAGGATTATTATACCAGGCATAGTTATAGTTTGCCTGCCGGGTTCCTTCCGAATCCGGACGATACAGATGCTGTGACAGTTCCTTCCCGTTCACATCGTTACCCATCCACAACAGGATCGTGTACATGTGATTCTTCGGTCCGTAGCCATAGCGGGGATAGTTAGGGGAATATACCTTATTATATGACAGGTTGGAAGAAAGAGTCACCGTATTACTCAGGTTGAACATGCTGTTAAAGTTCAGGCCGCCTGTATAGATGGAGGTGTTCGGAACCTGTCCTTGTTGCTTGGAGAAATCGCCATTGAAGTTGTAATTGGCTTTCTTTGTCTTATTTGCCACAGAGAAAGTCGCTTTGGTGATCACACCCGTACGAAGGAAATCCTTCAAGTTGTCGTGTGCCTCCCAGGTAATCGGAACACGTTCGTAGCGTGTACGGTCGTCGTAGACAGAACCGGAGACATCGCCCCACCAGGAGATCACTTCACCTGTTTGCTTGTCGCGGATCGGGCTGTTCCACTGGGCGATCTTCTGCCCTTCAAAACGGGGTCCCCACGTCATATCCCCATCGGAGATACCACCGTCAGCACCGTCCCAGAACTCATACTGTCCGTTTGAGCCGGAACCGAACTCATTCTGTGTCTCGGGAAACACGGTGAAACCGGCCGTTACCATGCTGGATATGCCGGCTGTTACCACCAGACCCTCTTCTTTCGCCAGCCTGGTCGTGATCAGGATCGCACCGTCCTTTCCCCGCGAACCGTACAGGGCTGCTGCGGCCGTACCTTTCAGCACGTTGATACTTTCGATATTCTCCAGAGAGACATCGAACAGGTCAGACTCCACCGGAATACCGTCCACTACCATCAGCGGTGTTTTACCTCGCAGGGAGAAACTCGGCGCCTGAAAAATACCTGTCGGGTTGTTAACGGTCAGACCGGCGACTTGGCCGGAGAGGGCATTACCCACGTTCACCGTACCCGGTTGTTCAAGGGCTTCCGTGCTCACTTGCTGGGTGGTGTAACCTAGTTTCTTTTTCTGTTGTTTGATACCGATGGCCGTTACCACCACCTCGTCGATCAGCTTGACGTCGTCAGACATCTCTACATTGATCACTTTCAGGTCACCTATCGGGCGTTCCACCGTTTCGTATCCGACAAAAGAGAATATCAGGGTAGCGTTCTTCGGCGCTTCAATCTCGTAGTTACCGTCTATATCGGTTACTGTACCGACCGTAGAGTTCTTCACGACTACTGCAGCTCCGATCACAGGACCCAGCTTGTCCGTTACCGTACCGGTCACTTTCACCGACTGGGCAAAAGCCAGAGAGGTGCAGATAAGGAGTCCGCAAATCATTAAGTAAAATTTGTTCTTCATATCTAAATTAATTGGTGTACATAGAAAGCCTCGAGGCAGGAAACAAACCTGCCCTAAAACTTTATTCATCAACAAAACTTATCAGGGGAAAGAGGGGGGGGGAAATTAATAGAGGTTCTTCAGTTTAACGTTGTCGAAGATAGCCAATAGCCGTGATGAGTCTTTTTTATTACCCTGGAGGGCTTCTTCAAAGGTGTTGGTATCGGAGTCGATAGCGGCCAAGGCGATCTTCAGGACATTTGCGAACTCGTCTGCTGCAGCTTCCTTCGTCATTTTACAGCTTTTCACATCCTTGTTCAACTGTTTTTCGATGGCACGGACTGCATTGTAGATACCCGGTTTGCGGATCACCGTACGGCGGGCAGGATCACCCGGAACCACTTCCTCTTTCACCACATACATATCCATAAACGCATTGTACAAGCATCCGACCTCTTTACCGAACTTATGACTGTTTGCGTTAGCCAGTTCTTCAGCAGTAGGTTCCTGTAGAGTGGAATAGAACTCCCATGTTTCGACAGGAGCAGCTTCCACACTTGTCTTGCCAGCCTTGTTATTATCTCCATCGGCAACTGTCACGGCATGCAGCATGGAGAACGAAGTACCTAATAAAACAACTAATAACACTAAACTCTTTTTCATAACTGTTTTTCTTTTTCTATTAAATTACGCTGCAAATGTAGATGAGGCATATTACAAAACAGATACAAAGGAATTAAGTTATATTTACCTTTCTATTACAAAGCAGGAACTCTATTTAATGGGGTAACCCTATCCTATAACCGGTTTGTAAAGAAATTATCCTATATTTGAAAAAAATTAATCTTTTATGCTTTTTATACTATGAATACAAAGAAAACTACTCCCGTCACCGCGATCGTACTGGGAGCCAGCGGACGAGGGAAATTGTACGGCGACTACTCACTGGAGCACCCGGATGACTTACGGATAACAGGTATCGCCGAATTAGTCGAACTGCGGCGTAACATATACGGCGACAAATACCATGTCCCCAGGGAGAACCGTGTCGCCACCTGGGAAGAGCTGCTCAGCCGTCCCAAGTTTGCCGACGCCGTGATCATTGCCACCCCCGACCATCTGCACTATGCCCCCTGCATGAGAGCACTCGACCTGGGATACGATATCCTGCTCGAAAAACCGATTGCACAGACCGACGAAGAGTGTCGCCGTCTGGTGGCTTATGCCAGGGAGAAAGGTAAGATCGTAGGTCTTACCCATGTGCTCCGTTATTCTCCTTATTTCCTGATGCTGAAAGAAATGATCAGCAGCAAGACGATCGGCGAGCTGGTCAGCATCCAGCATTTCGAGCCGGTAGAACATGTGCATATGTGCCATTCGTATGTACGCGGAAGCTGGCGCGATTCGGAAAAGAGCACGCCGCTGGTACTGGCGAAATCGAGCCACGACCTCGATATCCTGCACTGGATGATCGGCAAGCCCTGTAAGAAGGTAGTTGCCTTCGGTGAGCTGACGCATTTCAAAGCGGAGAATGCTCCGGAAGGTGCTCCGACACGTTGTACCGACGGTTGTCCGGCAGAAGCGACCTGCCCCTACTCCGCCCTGAAGATCTATCACCGCGACCGCACCTGGCTGTATGTGTTCGACCTTCCGGAAGACCCGGACAAACAGGGCGACGTCATCCTGGAGAACCTACAGACGGGCCCGTACGGCAAATGCGTTTACCACTGCCAAAACAACCAGCCGGATCATTATATGATGTTGATGGAGTTTGAAGGAGGCGTGACGGTCAACTTCTCGATCGAGGCTTTCACCTCCTATGGCGGACGGCGCACCCGTATCATGGGGACACGGGGCGATATCGTCGGCGATATGGAAGAGTTCACCCATACCGATTTCGCCACCGGCCTGTCCAAAACATACAACGCCAACGCCGAAGATGCCCTCAACTACGAAGGTATCGGCCACGGAGGAGGCGATGCAGGCATGATCCGCGACTGGATAGAGGCCATCCGCCGCCAGGATGCCAGCCTGATGAGCACACCGCTCGACGAGTCGCTGGAAAGCCACCTGATAGCGTTTGCTGCGGAAAGGAGCAGGAAGGAAGGGAAAGTGGTAACTCTCCCAAACCCTTAAGCTAGAGTTTCTAGCAAATCAATTTATATCCGATCCCCCGTACATTCAATAATTTGATACGGGGGTCTTTTTCCAGTTTATGACGGAGTTTGGTAATGAAGACATGCAAGCTGCGGGTATTGTAAAAACTATCATTCCCCCACAGTTCCAGCAGGATATCCTTGGTATTGACCGGAAGATTCCCACTCTCGCAAAGCAACCGGAGCAACTCCGACTCCTTGAAGGAAAGCTCGACCGATTCACCACCTGCCTCCAACGTCTGCGTAGACGGATAAAACGTGTACAAGCCGATTTCGTGATACACGACAGCGACAGGTTCAGCTTTGCTTTTGACGATCAAGGCCTTCACCCGGACAATCAGTTCGCGCAGACTGAAAGGCTTCCGCAGGTAGTCGTTCGCCCCCAATTCGAACCCTTGCACGATATCGTCTACCGACGAACGGGCACTGAGGAACAGGACGGGCACCTCCTTATCCATCCGGCGGATGCGGCGCACCATCTCGAAACCATCCACCTCCGGCATCATCACATCGGCAATGATCAGTGCCGGATGCTCTTTAAAATAATGCTCTATCCCATCCAGTCCGTCGCGGGCTACCGTTACTTCGTAGCCTTCCTCCTCCAATGCGTCTTTGACGATCATGGCCAGGGAGACTTCGTCTTCTACTAATAAGATATCCATAAGCTTGGGGTTATTGCGGTAATGTAACTATAAAACAGGAACCCTGGCCGGACACGCTCTCTACGGTGACCATCCCGCCATGCTTCTCCACCATTGTCTTCACGTAAAAGAGTCCGATGCCGTAGCCCTTCACCTGCGAATGGCGGCTGGAAGGCAACCGGTAGAACTTATCGAAGAGATGCCGACGGTACTCTTCGGGAATACCGGGGCCATTGTCCTGCACACGCAGCTGCACCTTTCCTTCGGCAGCCTCCGCCCGTATCGTTACCTCCGGTTCCTTGTCCGCATATTTGACGGCATTATCCACCAGGTTGCTGATGATACTGTACAAATGTACACGGTCGGCTCTCAGGGTTATCTCCTCCGGGATAGACTCCACACGGATGCGGAAAGGGCGTGACGACTTGATCTTCTGCTGTTCCAGAATCTTACCGATCAGGGCATTCAACGAGATATCCTCCATCACCAGGCGGATCTCTTTCCGTTTCTCCAGGCTAAGGGTCAGTATCTGTTCGACCATTCCGCCCAGCCGTTCCAGTTCCTCGTGGCAGAGGTGGAGGTATTTATCGGCCTTCTCCTTATTTCCCAGGAGGTTATAATGGATGATCGACTCGATGGCGGCATAGGATATGGCGATGGGTGTCTTCAACTCGTGCGTCACGTTATGGGTGAAGTCGTCTTTCAGTTGCTCCACCGTCTTCTGGTGGATCAGGAACCAGATCATGTAGGCGAACGACAACACCAAGATCAATAGGATCAGGAACGAAGAGACCAGGATGCCCGTCATTCCCGCCAGCGAAGCCAGCCGGGTCGGTTCCACATAGACATAATAGGCTTTCGGATGATAGGTGGTATACTCCCAGGTATAACGGTCGTAATGCGCCGGATCTTCCCCTGTGGGGACGGAAGAGGCGACCACCGTACTGTCGGCAAGCGACCGTATCTCCGTGAAATGGCGGAGGTACAGGTTTTTCTCCCGGAGACCGGCCGTCAGCAGACTGTCGAACTTCGCCAGGTCGACGGGAAAGATCGTATCGATCACCTCGTGAAGGCTGCGTTGCATCTGCAACCCCAGCTGGCCCAGCGAACTGAAATCATCGCCTACCCTGACTTCGCCGCTTTCGAGTACTTTCTTCATCTCGGCATTCACTTCGGGCATAAGAGGGAGTCCGGCTTCTTTCTCGACGATCCGGACGGTCGCCGGAAACGAATCCTTACTCCGGAAACGGGTAGTCAGGGCGATACCTCCCCGGTCGTCGACCTGCGAGAAGGTCTCCCGCCGCTTGTTCGCCAACCGGCTGATGGTGTCGGCACGGCTGAACAGTTCGATATGGTCGGCATTGCGGATCGCCTCGACGATATAGTCCCTGTTCTGTTGCTGGTGGGAATGGTACAGCCGGTCGATCCAGAACAACTGGTAGGCGAATATCCCGGATAACGACACAATCACCAGTGCAATGATATATTTCATGGATGATTTCATGCAAACAAATATAGGGATTCTCCGGCTTGCCCCCTGCCGCTTTAAACCAAAATAACACAGTTTCGGGCGAATGTTATTTAGTCTTACCAAATGCAAGCGTTTTTTGGAACTGTTCAGGGTCCTTTCTACCTTTCGTATAAAAATCACGAAAAGCACAAGAACATGAAAAGAATCTATTACCTGTTATTGATAGCCAGCCTGCTCCCGCTGCCCGCCCGGTTATCGGCACAAAAACAGACTGATGGTAAAGGTACAATCCTGGTGAACGACAGCATCACGCTGGAACTGCCGGAGGTATTCGTCAAAGCCGAACGCCCGCTGGTGAAGATGACCGAAGGAAAACTCCAGTACGACATTCCCAACCTGATGAAAAGTAAACCGGTGGACAATGCGTTCGATGTCCTGGGCGAACTGCCGGGCGTGGAAAAGAAAGGCGACAATATCTCGCTGCTCGGCACATCGGGCACGACGATCATCATCAACGGCCGGAAAAGCAGCATGACACCGGAACAGCTGGCCGACATGCTGAAGTCGACCTCTTCCGATAAGGTGAAAAAGGTGGAGGTGATGTACAGTACGCCACCGCAATACGGTGTGCAGGGTGCCTCCATCAACCTGGTCATCGAGAACGACAAGAGCCTGAAGGATATCCTGAAAGGGGAAGTGTCGCTGACGGGGGAACAAGGGTATTATTTCTCTCCTTCGGGACGGATGAACCTGTCGTACACGGGAAAGAAATATACGACGGACTTCTCCTACTCGACGGGGTACCAACACAGCCGCTCGACGGAAGATATGCATGCGGAACCGACCGTCGGCGGACAGAGGTACGATATCTTGCAAAAAAACTGGTCGGAGAACAAAAGTATCGCCCACAACCTGCGAGGTGCTTTCGAATATGACTTCGACAACAAGGACAAGTTCTCGGCTTCCTACACGGGACGGTATGTACAGGACGGACCCGCTTCCCACCGAGGCGGACGGACGGAGTTCACAGGCATCGAAACGGTAAACACCGCCAGCCGGACGACCGGACCGACCTTCCTGCACAGTGCACGCATCGATTACAACGGCCATAAGAACCTGAACGCGGGTATCGATTATACCTTCTACAAAGATAAATCGTTGCAGGAGCTGGTCAACAATTTTGAAGACGACACCGACCAGGACAGGCGCAACGAAAGCCACCAGCAGACGCAACGGGCCAATATCTACCTGAACCATTTCGTTGTTACCGCGAACAAGTGGAAACTGTCCTACGGGCTGGAGGCTTCGTTGTCGGGGACGGATAACAAGGCGGAAGCGTTGCTCGACAACACGGAAGAGCGCGAAGGGACATTCGACCTGACGCAGAGGGAACATTCGGTCGGCGCTTTCGGCGGTTTCTCGCGGTCGTTCGGGAAGAAGCTGACACTGGATGCTTCGCTGACCGTCCGGTATTATAAGGCTTCGATCGACTCAGCGGGAAAGAAAAATACGTTATGGGACAGGGCGGACCTCTTCCCTGCCCTGTCGGTCGTTTACCGGATCGATCCATCCAACATGTTGCAGTTCTCCTTATCGAGCAACCGGAAGTATCCTTCTTATTGGGCGACTACACCGAATACTTATTATATGAATGTTTACAGCGTGATCAAAGGTAATCCGGAACTGAAACCGGAGCTGAACTATTCGATGCAACTGACCTATATCCTCAAAAACAAGTATGTGCTTGGGGCCTTCGCCAATTTCCAGCCGGATAAGATACAACAGATGTCATACCAGTCGCCCGACCGCCTGCAATCGGTCTTCCATACGATCAACCTGGATACGCACAATATGTTCGGACTGATGGCGGTCGTTCCTTTCCGTGTCGGCGAGGTGCTTAGTTCGCGGCTGACGCTGATGGGCTTCGGTATCCACGACAAAGGGACGCTGGTCGATGTCCGTTTCGACCGGAAGAAGCTCTTCGGGCGGGCCATGTTGACTAACACGATCTTCCTGACCCACGACAAAAACCTCTCCCTCGACCTCACCGGCTATTACTGTACGAAGGTAATACAGGGCCTTTACGATATCGACCCGCTCTACAGCCTGAATGCCGCCCTGGTATGGACGCTTCCCAAACAGAAGCTCCGCCTGACCCTCAAAGGCAACGACCTATTGAACAGCCAAAAGCCGCTCACCCACATCGACCAGCAGGGTCAGAAGAGCCGCATGGAACTGTTCCAGGACAACCGTTCGGTCTTGCTGACAATCCGTTACAGCTTCGGCGGCTACAAGGAGAAGAAGGTAAAGGCGGTGGATACGTCACGGTTCGGAACGTGATAAAACTTAGTTTTGATTACCCGGCGATTATTCGCTTGTCGGGTAATCAAGATATTCTTTTGAACGCAACATTTTCTAAGTCCAGAGCCAGCTTAACTTCCTGCAATTCAGACTTTATTACCTTCAGTCCCTTTTCAGTCGCTTCAGTAAACGTTTTTTTCTCATCAGCAGACATTGCTTCTATCTTCTGTGCCCGTTCCTCCTGAAACGTCACACGTTCTTCGGGTGTCATGTTTTTAAATAGTTCAAAATCTGCCACCATATCTGCTGTAGGTAAGTATTTAGATAAATCTTCCATAAATATATAGTTTAATTTCCTTTTGTTGGGATTTTGTTTTTACTCTAACTTCAATATCTCGTCTATTTCCGCAATCATATCCAATATATCATTAATATGTCGCTCAAATTCAAGTTCCTTCTCTATTACCCGATTTCCTGTATGAAACTCAAATAATAACTTCAGATTCTCTTTCCGTCGGATAAGCTCTTCTTTTTCTTCTTTTGTCATAGCTAAGATTCTTTACTATTAATACTGGTTTGTTCGACTTTACAAAAGTAATAATCCTTGAGTTACTACACAATAACTCAAGGATTATTTTTATGGAAATTAATGCAGTTGTTGTCCTGCCGGAACGATCGAAACAGCCTCTCCTTTCCCTAACGCCAGCTTGAGAAGTCCGTTGTTCACAGGTATTGCCGATAGTTTCCGTGCCGGTTCGTTCATGGAGATGGAATAAACGTCTACGGCACCGACCTTCTCCCACCCTTCCGGCATCAGCCAGCTATGGCTTTCGTATCCGTCGCCGGAATAGGCGATGATCTCGTTGTCATTCCAAAGTGCCGGGACAAACAGGTTGTCGTTCTCACGCAGGATGAAATCGCCTTTACGGATGATGTTCTTTCCGTCTTCCACACGGGCAACGACCCCCTCGCTGTAATACAGGGCCTCATCGACAAAGGCTACCCGCTCCAGGCGGCTCAGATAATACCAGGGTAATGTCATGGTGCAGAACTGGGACAGGAAGCCGGGTAGATTGGCCAGATCTTTCTGGAAAATTTCCTCTCCCTGCATACTGGAACCGAAACGGAAATCGCCCTGCCCTTCCCGGTGGGTACGCCCCCTTGCCGACAAACGTTCGGGAATCTCCATCTGGAAGTTCTTATCGTCCGGAAACCACCACGACATCGGTTGAAGACCGACAAAGCCTTCACCGGCAGGATGAGCCCAGAAAATGCCCTCTCCCGTCACGTCGAAGCCCTTCTCCCGCCAGTATTTGAATATCTTCCGTTGTGTTTCCACCTCTTTGTAGATGTCGATACCTCCGTTTTCGGGCTTGGCATGCCAAGGGCTAAGCGGACGGTTCTCCGGTTGCCAGTACGCCATAAAAGCATCGATATGGATGGTATGGCCGTCTTTCAGTTCGGGAATCATGTCGATCAGATGGTCGATACGGGGTTTGGCAAAGCCTTTCTCCCACTCTTTCGTATAGCTCAGGTGATAAGCTTTATGGCCTTTGACGTATTCCCAGATAGATTTCAGGTTGCCGTTGGCATCGCGGGCGATAATATCGTTCTTGATGTAGGTATCCCACAGGGGACTTTCCTCAAAAGCATCAACCATATTGATGTGCAGGCTGATCGTTGTGTTATAGGCACGCGCTTCACGGATCAGCCAGCGGAGGCTTTCGAGAGCGGTGGCATCTTCTTCCCGTTTCAGCTTGGGGTTGACGATACTCCAGTCAGGATAGAGATGGTCGTGACCACCCCGTTGCCAACCGACCAGGTAGATGATCTTGGGGATACCGCGTGTCAGGTTATCCACTCGTTTCACGACATCGAGCGCGTGGCCGAATGTACAAAGGCGGGACGGGTCTTCATGCCGGAAAATCACGTTGTTCGGATCGGGTTCGTTCAGTTCGCCGTCGTACCCCATAAAGAGTTTCAATACCAGAGTCTGGTGATAGTCGCGGTAATACGGAGCGACAACGACTCTCTTTTTTGCCTGGTAAGTCGCACCGTCTTTCTGGTAGACGGCAGTCACTTCTGCCAGTCCGCCGTCCTTCGGGATCAACTGATCGCCGGATAAAGCGATAACCTCGACATTTCCGCTGGCACTGACCGTACGTATGGACAAAGCGATATCGGACAAAGGAAGATCGGTGGTCTTTCCATTGGAATAACGACCAGTAACATGAAGAGTTCCCCGTTCACCCGGATTACGGACAGGGTTCAGGGTTTCCTTATCCAGCCGGATAGTAATCTCCTCCAGTTTGTTCTGCGTACTACAGGACAGACAGAACAGGGTTGTTAGAATATAGAAAAGTGTTTTCATATAATAATTTGTTTACACAAAGTAATATGATAAAAGAGAAAAAGGTGAATCTAAATTTCAGATACAATGATCAGCCATCCGTGTTTCGGATCGACCGGGATCAGATCGGCTGGTGTAAACTCCTGTGCTTCCTGAAAGTCGGTAACAGCCGGAGCCTGCATACGGACAGACGACGGATTCAGACCTAATTGCTTCCAGTCGATATTCAGTTTAACCTGCTTCTTTGCTCCGGAATAATTACCGATCGAGAGAAGCGTTTTACCTTTATTCACGTACGCCGTTACTTTCACCTCTTTATCCGAAGTGGTTACAGCAGGATTCTTTTCCCAGAAACCGATCATCTGTGCATCCATGATCCCGAAGTCATCCCATAATCTCCAGATATATTGAGGATCGCAGGATACCCCTTCCGTCAGCCAGGGTTGACGAACGGTCATGCCGTACTGCATGCCCAGCCATTTATTACCGCCGCCGTGCAACATATCCCCCATCAGGCCGAACGGGATACCGGAGACTTCCACCAGCCAGTTTGCCGGAGACATCTCGTCATACATAAAGCTTTCGCCGAACCAAACCTTATCCACGTAAGGGAAATATTCCGCATACTGGGTAGCCGGTCCGCGTGAGAAACCTGTATTTGAATGCAGGTCGATGATACAACCCGGCTTCACTTCTTCCATCGCATGACGCATCCGTTTCAGCATATCGCGACCGAAAGCGACATCATCCAGGTACAGCCCGTCGATACCGGTATGCTCCACCAGCCAGGCTAGTCCTTCCACATAATAATTGTACCAGCGGGAATCGCCCGTTGCTGTCAGGACGGAAGCATCGGCTGCCACGCCCAACTGCTGATCTTCCAGATGCTGATACCATTGAGGAGTATAATCGGTTACATAATGCTCCCGGCACCAGGGGAAACCGCCACCGTTACCACCTTGCAGTATCTCGTCTCCCAGACTGCGTAAGGCCCATATCTCAGGGACTACATTCGTCAGTTCACGGATCGTATAATAAAGTTTCACCTTACAACCTTTGCCGTGCCATTCATCCACAAAGTCTTTTATCTTGTCGGCCGTAATGAACGGATAGTTGATGAACGGATTCAGTGCATTGGCATGGTGTACGTTGATAATCTTAATACCGGCGTCGAGATTCTCCTGTCCCGGGGTCGGTGCTCCGCCATTATGGTAATAACGGTCGGTAAACTGGCTATGGGCATTCACTTTCTTTACCGGGGTGATCAATAAGGCAAAATCGAACGTCAGGTTCTCACCGGCTTTGAGGGTACGCTCGCCGCTGTATGCAGTAGCCGTTGTCCGGTTTCCGCTACGGTTGATGCGGAAACCGCCCTTGCCGTTGTTATACCAGCTTTCGGGATAAGCAGGACGATACAGGTTCAGCAAAGGACCGGTATAACTCGCTCCGCGTAATTCGCAATGAATACCGGCTTTTTCGGAACCACACCAGAAACTGTCGAAAGGCCATAACCAGGAAGTACTTTTGGAGGTAGGAATAGATACGGCGTAATCATGTACCGTCTTTCCCTGTGTCTCCCAGCCTCCGGAATAGTTGGCGGGAGTCTCCTGTCCGGGTAGGCCCAACCCCATAAAATAAGGGACTGCTTCACTTTTCATCGGTATCTCCAGCCGGATATCTTCGATCTGTAAATCTTTTTTGGGAGTGACGGAATAAACGTAGTTGACCCAGCCGTCAAACTCCATCGTACCGTTGCAGGTCAGTGTCAGATCATCGTCTTCAGCTTTCCAGCTACCCGACATTTTTCCTTCGGATTGTCCGGTCAGGTCGACGGTTCCGTTCAGTTTCTTTTCTCCCGAAGAAGTACGAATGATAAAGCGTACGGGAGAAGCCAGCAGTTCATGCCCCCAGGAGTCGACGGAGGTCGGCAGGGCAGTCTGCATATCGAGCGATACCGTACGCCCCAGACAGGAAATACGATTGTCGGACAGAGACATATCGGTATATCCCTCTGTCGGTTTGTCACTGATTCCTCGGGTAGAGTTGAGCCAGCGCAGGCGGCTATGACGCCAGAGTTCGTTATCTCCGCGGTCTGCCAGCTTTTTACCGGACACTTTCAACTCGATATCCACAGGGACGGCATATCCTGTTTCGTCTGAAACGACAATAACACCTTTATAAGTGCCGCCGGGTTGGTCTGCTTTCAGATCCACCCCGAACCACAACGGCTGGACCGCATCGGGTGCTACGCTCACCTTTTTGGTAAAAGGTTTTCCCAACGGATTCACTCCGTTTATATTAAAACAGGTAATAGCTTCCGCCGGGATCACATTGTTTCCGCTTTTTAAGCCGGATGTTTCATAAGTAATGCTTTTCAACTCCTGATTTCCTGCCCATATACCCAGCTGGAACGCATAATATTCGTTAGGCATGGCAGCTCCTTTAAACAAAGAACGGTCCTGACCTTGCAGCCATTTGTAAGGCACGTTCGTTTTCATCCGCACAGGGTAAGAACGATCTTCCGGAAAGACCAGGAAGCGGCCGGGATTCGCTTGCCTGTATTGCTCTTTCTCGCCAGCCGAAGCCGTTACTTCCATCGGGAAGAAGCTGTCGAACTGCGTACGCGATTCCACGCGAACGATCGTAGCTTCCGGAAGTTGTCCGGCAGAAGATGCGGACGATGTAGCAGACAGCCATTGCCGGTCAGGTGTATCTTCCTTCGGATAGTATCCCCGGTGATAATTTCCCCAGCCTTCCTGTACGCGGTAAGGCAGATAATAGAAGAAATAGGTTCCCTTCCTGCTGACGGGACCGAATAAGAGTTCACATTGTTCATTATCCACTTTCAGCCGTTGGATATTGGGGATCGTATCCCCTGTCTCCGCATCGATTATCAGAAAACGACGGTCCTCCGCCTCTTTATCCGGACGCCGCCAGTCGAAAGAAAGTCTGACGGCATCGGCCGGGGTGGCAACGGTCAATACTGCACGGTGATTACCCAAAGCCTCGCTCCACGGAGTCTCTACTACGGCATAAGAATATGGAGCCTGAACGGTATTCCCACCACAGGAAAACCCGATACAGGCAAATAAGATAGACAGTAATATATGTTTCATATTATTAGAATTTTAATAGGCTAAAAACCTGATTTACGACATCCGGTAGAAGGAAACACGGAGACAACCTCATCCGGTTCGAGCGACAGACGGACAGATCCGTCGGTGCAGACCTCGCTGGTTTTATAAAAGATACCGGAAGGCGTTATTTTATAAGAGTGCGTGGCCAACAAAAAGGCTAAACACAATAATCCGAAATGAGTTTTCTTCTTCATATTCATTTTACATTAGTTGATAGAGAAAAGGCTGTCCGTCCCCAAACAGGTAGCGGACAGCCTCAGGATTTCAGATCTAAGGGTATAAATATAGTTACTTATTCAATGCAGTAACCTGGATTGTCCAATCTTTTTTCGTACCGTTGGCAGCTGTCACCAGATACCTGCGTGTGGCAGAAAAATCACCGGGTGTACCTAATGTCGGAGCACCATCCTGCGGAGCAATAACAGCAGCCGTGGAAAGGTTGAACTTTCCGACCAGGTTAGTCAGAGTAACCGTGTTACGGATCGCTTCCGTAAAAGGACCGTCGGCTGCAGGTACCGTGACCGTACAGGTAATCGTACCGGTTTCGGCGTTGATAACCTTATCGGATACAGTCAGAGTGACAACTTTCACGACCGGTTCTCCGTTGATCCATTCATCTGTCAGATCTTTATAACGAAAGTCGAACTTCACATCCGTGATATTGGCCTCTTCAAAAGCAGGCAGATCATCCAGGTTGCCTTTCAGACAGGAAGAACATACCAGGACAAGCATTAACAACAGACTACTCTTCATCAGTTTTATCATATTCTTTTTCATACTTCATTTGTATTAATGATTAATCATCTATTACCAACCCGGATTCTGAGGACCTAAATTAGCGTTACGGTCGATCTGTCCTTGTGGGATAGGAAGGAGATAACGACGGTCTTCACGGAACTCGCGGATATCATTGTCACCATGAGTCACCTTACCAACATAGAATGATTTACGGTCATTCTTAATTTCAACATAAGTCGGTATTTCTGTAAATCCGGCAATCTTACCACCCGGTGCCACACCGTTATTAGCATATCCTCCGTGTTTACCCCAACGTAGCAGGGTCCAGTAATAATCGTTTTCCATCGTCAGCTCACAACGGCGTTCCTGTTTGTAGAACTTCCAGGCCTCTTCCAGGCTATTCACCTGTTTAGCCGGTAATTTACCATGAACGGTACGGGTCTGGTTACAGATAGCTACAGCATCGGCATAGTTGCCCTCTCCCATTCCTGCCAGCCACAAGATGGCCTCGGCTTTGTTCAGCAGGACGCGACCATAGCGGGTTACCACATAATGGTAATTAGTCGGGGTTCCGGCCAGAACACGAGGTTCCACATTATACACGCCTTTACGCCAGTAATAATTGGTCAATCCCATATGAGGCCCTAAACCACCGTTCACCTTACGCCACAAGTTACCATTCACAGTCAAATGGATATCTTCATTCCACCAGGTCGTCCCATCGTACACGAAAGTATCATAGAAACGGGCATCACGGTTGCTATACATAAGCTCGTTGATAAGCTTATCACCTTTCGTATTTCCATAAAACAATACTTCTGCCTTTTCCTGATCGATCGCCCAATCAGGAGCTGAACCCTGAACAAGCGTCACATTATTTTTGAACTGGGTCGATTCGTACCAAACCACCCCCTGTCCGATCGCTTCATCGATAACATCATAGCCGTCCACCAAATTTTGTGTAGGAGCCCACCATAACCAACCGATAAAGGGCTGTCCGCCATTTGTCTGGAACAACGGACCGCAGCCGTTCTTTACAAGGTTGTCATTATTGGTATTAGGCATCACATTCTGTAGCGGTGCTATGGCATCCGTATTCGTATTAGCTTTATCCCGATAGATAGCAAAAATGATCTCACTGGAATAAGGATCTTTTTCATTGAAGATATTTCCATAACTGGTTCCTAAAGAAGCACCTTCCACAGCATCAGCTGCAGCAATGGAGGCTTTCAGCCATTCCTTCTTTTTTGCAGCGTCTGTTTCGTAAGCGGCAGCCTGCAACGCTATTTCCGACTTAAAGGCATAAGCCATATTACGAGACAATTCCCCTGCTTTTACAGAAGTAGGTAAATCAGGAATAGCAGCATCCAGATCGTTCAAGATATAAGTATAACTTTCCGTTGTTGTTTTTGTAGTAGGCATCATCATTCCATTACTAGCCGTATCAGCCGGAGCCAATACGCGATCGACCCATACAAAACGTCCCATCGTACGAGCCTGACGGTAATAGAGCAATGCACGTAATAACTTGCCTTTCGCTATCAGATCTTTAGAATCTGCATCCGAAAGACCTTGCCCTGTATATTCAGTCGCTTTCTCGATAATCAGATTGCAACGGCGAATATTCCCGAAGTCCCCTAATCCTCCATCACCACTGTACCGGTCCATCTGTTCACGAACGAAACCTATTCCTCCGTTGGAATGAACAGCATTACCTGTACGTTCTTCCCAAGTTGTCTGGTTTCCGTTCACATAACCATACATCACATTACTTATCGTTCCCGTAACAAAAGCATCGGCTGTCGATTTAGATCCCCATACGGTTGCTTCATCATACGTTTCAAAGGGTTGAGTATCCAACACATTACAAGAAGCAACTCCCAGTAAAAGCAATAAGGATGCCAATGATACTATATTCTTTAGTTTCATAAGTCTATTCTTTATTTAATGATTAAAATCCAAGGTTCAAACTAATGGCATATACACGTTGCATCGGATAATCATAGTTGTTTGTACTACCATTTTCCGGGTCAAAGCCATATTTCGTAGCAGGTGAAATCGTAAATAAATTCTGACCACTCAACACTACCTGACATTTATAAAGCCATTTGATGTTCTTCAACAATACTGAACGAAAATCATAACCAAACTGAAGCGATTTCAAACGGATATAGCGTCCGTTGACCAACCAGAAGTCGGAGGTAACATAGTTATTATTTCCATTCACACTCGAGTTCATTGCTATTCTCGGAAATTTAGCATTCGTATTATCCGGCATCCAATAATCCAGCTGATAAGGATACACCATAGTATAACCACCGGTTGATTGTCCGCGTACCACATCTTCAATATACATGTCACGTGAAGTTGCTCCCTGGAATAAGATATTGGCAGAAAATCCTTTATAGGAAAGATTGGCATATATACCATAGTTACCGCGCGGAAAACTGTTTTTCCCGATACGCCACTGGTCGGCACCGTCAATGAATCCGTCACCATTCATATCTTTATAAATGATATCACCGGCAACCAGATTGGAAGAACCGTCGCGACGAGGTAAATTCAATGTCTGATCGGAGTTCTGGTAATATCCCTGGTTAGTATAACCCGTACCATAATATCCGGTCTGCTGAACAGCTCTCAGATAGGGGTTCTTCTGGTTTGCCAGGTCTTCGTCCCAGGCAACGGCTACCAGTTGATCGAAATAAGTAAAGTTAGCACCCACCTCATAATTGAAATCACCCGCATGGTCTTTCCAGGAGAGATTAAATTCATAACCGGCACGGCGGTGTTCGCCATTAGACTTCACTTTCGGAAGAGATAATCCCAACGGATCTGCATAGCCGACATTAGAAGGTGATGTCAAAAAACCTGTCGTTTTCATGTAAAAATAGTCAAAGCTACCAGACAGACGTTCTCCCAATGTATTAAAGTCGAAACCAATATCAGTAGAGTTAATCGTATACCAGGTTATATCGTCACTAATCAAAGCTCCCTCGCTGAAAGTCGGAACAATTTTACCATCCAGAACATAACCGCGTTCTGTCAAACCATAAGATGTCAAATAGCTAAACCGGCTTACATCTGCCATCCCGACCTGGCCATAACTGGCACGAAGTTTCAGAAAATTCAATATATTACGTTCTTTTAACGGCCTGAAAAAACTCTCTTCCGATACAGCCCAGGCTGCAGATCCTGAAAAGAAATTACCCCAGCGGCGATCTTTCGGAAACAAGTCACTGCCATCATGGCGTAAGGAACCTTCTATATAATATTTTTTCTTATAATTATAAGAAGCCCTGGCCACCAAACCGGCACTTCCTCTTTCCCATTCATTACCACCGTTTTCCATTGTATCAGAAGGTCCGGCCCCCATCTGGTCGATCATAAAAACATAATTTTTACGTTTGGCATCGAAACCCCGTCCAAAAGCGTAACTTTGCTCATATCCCAATGTGGTTGACACGTTATGCGTTTCGTCCAAAAAGGAACGATTGTAATCTACAAAGTACTGCATTGTCCACATACGATTGTTGGAAGTTGTATATTGCAAGCTAACAGGAAAATCCGGCCCTTTATTTCCCTCTAAATCATATTGGGGAGCAGTCTTGTTCCATTCTTTGGTATCATACATTCCAAAACGGTAATTACCTCCCACTTTTACCTTCAATCCTTCCACACCGTATACATTCCATTCGGCATTAAAAAGACCGGTAATCATCTTGTTATCAAACTTAAAATAACCGGATTCAGAAGAGACTTCAGCAACGGGATTGTCGTACCCTACATAGATCTGTCCGTCTTTATTATATGCTAATCCCATAGGTCCCTGATTCTGGATGTGTCCCCAGGTTTGCCAGTAGCCGGTTGAATATTGGGAACGTGGAGTTTGCATAGTCGAAATATAACCATCCAAACCAAACGTCAGTTTCAATCCCAGATCCTTAAACTCCGATACTTCATTCATTCTGACATTGTATCTTTTAAACCATTCCGTATCGGCTTTGTACATCGACTTCTGGTCGTATGCCTGAAAAGAAACATAATACTTATTAAATTCCGAACCACCACGTACAGCCAGCGAATGCTTGGTTTCCGGAGTTAAATTACGCAGCATGATCTTTTGCCAGTCCGTATTCGGATAATTATACGGATCAGATCCCGTACGGTATTTTTCGATTTCCTCATCCGTCCAGCGAGGTTCCAGGCCATACAGATTACGTACAGTATTATCGAATGATGCCCGTTCGTATGAATCCAGTTTCTTTTCCAAATAAGTAGGTTCACTCCAACTCTGGTTAAAACTATAATCTACACGAAGCCCTTTCAAACCATTCTTCGTCTTCACCACCAATACACCATTTCCGGCACGTTGTCCGTATACGGCAGCAGCAGCGGCATCTTTCAAAATAGACATTGATTCGATATCGTCTGAGTTTAAATTTACAAAGTCATTATACTCTGAAACAAATCCATCGATAACAACAATAGGCGTTCCGCCACCACGAATAGAAACCGTGGATTGCTTATTCAAACCACCACCGGCTGAAGTAACGATCAAACCTGTAGCACGCCCCGCCAACGCATCTGTTACGTTAGCTACCGGTACGTTTTTCATTTTCTCAGCATTCACAGTCGAAACAGCTGAAGTAAGATTACGTTTCGAGTTGGTACCGTAACCGATCACAACGACTTCTTCCAGTGCTTTCGAGTCTTCCTTTAGTGTAATATTCAATGTCGTTTTATTACCTACAACCACCTCCTGTGTCGTGTAACCGATAAAAGAAATGACTAAAACCGGAGACTTTAGATCTCTCAGATCCAGAGAGAATTTTCCGTTCATATCGGTCGTTGTACCTATACCTGCCTGATCTTTTACCAGAACATTGGCACCGATAACTGGCTCGCCGAAGTCGTCGAGAATCGTTCCGGTAACGATCATATTGGGTTGTGACTGTTGCTTTACTTCTTCTTTCTTAAATAAAACGATATGTCTGTCCGTTATTTTGTATCCCAACGATTTGTTACGGAGCAGTACTTCCAATACTTCATCTATGGATTTGTTCTTCAGATCGACGGAGACTTTCTCATCCAGGTTCACCTCATTCAGTTTATACACGAAGGTAAACTCTGACTGGCTCTCTATGGAATTTAACACCTGAAGGATCGTTCCATTCATTTCAAGGTTCAATTTTGTTACCTGGGAATAGGATAATGCGGCTGTGGCTTCCCATAAACAAACAAAGAGGAACAATAAGGCTAATTTCGTTACTTTTAAAACTTGATCGCGTGTCTTATGAGAAATATTTCCCTCATTCATAGAGCTTTTTACCCCATGAAACACTCTAATTAAATGTTTATTCATACATTTGCAAAATCTAGTTGATTATTTATGGCAATTGGTAGTTGCCGTTTACTTAAATGATCTGCGCTTAGAGCATAAATTGGGGATGTTGGTAGCATTCCCAATTTTTTTTACTGTTTTACGTACTGTTCATGGTCTTCAATTAATTTTTAAGGTTCAACAATCGTTTATCTGATATACACATCCCTATCCTTTATCTCAAATTTATATCTCATCGAGATTTGAAGGATAGACAATATTTCCTCCAGCGACTCCTTATGCGTAAATTGTGCCGTCAGGAATACATCTTTCATTGATTCGTTTTTCAAATGAAACTTCACACTAAAAGAACGTTCCAGTACACTGAGGATCTCTCCGAATGTGATTTTTTCGAAAAAGAAGTCACCTGTCATCCACGAAGTATAGGAAGAGGTCCTTACCAGACGTACTTCGATACTTCCACTCTGCTTATCGAACAGTGCCTGTTCACCCGGAACCAAAATCTCATCGGGTGTCGGGGTACTGTTTGTATCAGTATATAATGCAACCGAGCCTTCAACCAGTGTCGTTTCGATCAAATCCGAATCCGGATCTGCCCAGATATTGAATTCTGTTCCCAGAACTCTCACATGTATACCTTCCAGGTTTACAATAAAAGGTTTCTCTTTATCCTCGGTTACATCAAAGAACGCTTCACCCGTCAACTCAATCTGCCTTGTTTTACTATCAAACACTTCAGGATACCGGATATGTGAATTTCCATTCAGCCAGACAACGGTACTGTCCGGCAACAAAACCTGTGTCTTTGAACCTATCATGGAAGTAACTTCCAGATAAGCCAACGGCCTCGGTTCCGTATACATCTTATATAAGAAAGAAGAAACGACCAACAAGGCAACCGAAGCTGCGATCGATGCATATTTCCAGACGGAAGAAACACCCATTATGATCGTATCCGAATTCATTACCCGCTGCCATAGTCTATCGTAGACAACATCCGGATCTGTTTTAACCGGTTTAAACCGAATGCGTCCTATAATCTCTTCGTCTCTTCTATTTTTTATATCCGACATCTTTTTTAATTATGATAATTATCCTGTTCACTTATATAGATGACAGCTTCCGGAAAAAACCCTAATAAAGAATTTCATTTTTAACATTTTAATGAAAGGGGCAGAAAATTATATATACGGATATACACCTTTCGGCTTTTTTATATATATTTGTTTCGTGCTTAAAAAGCAAAGCGTTGCGGCACATTCACATGTTAAAAACATAAGCGTTAATGATATTATCCTAAATACGAAATCTAGACAATTTCATAGTAACCGGGTAGTAGACAACAAACGCTCATGTTCTTTATCTTGTTATATACGTACGTATACCCATGGGTGTACCTATATATCAAATAAAGAGCGTGGGTATGTTGTTTGTATCGGTTACTAAGGTAGTCTAGAACCTCGTATTTAGGTACATTCAGCAGTTCCCACGCTTTCTTTATGTTCAATCCGGACAGGGAATTTTCGGATAAGCAAATAGGTCTACCTTATGAAAAGCAAACGTCCATCACCGATTCATCCTATATATCCATTTGATTTACAGGAACATTACTCTGCCATTTATTTCATTAAAAACACAGAGAACAAACTGCACGTAAAAGAAAAGCCGTATATTTACTCCTGTAAAAACTGCTTTTTCCTTAGTATCGAGATAAACCACTGAACGCAGTACGTATGAAATTCAAAATGAGCGGATACACGAAATCATCCTTGATTGATAAAATCACCAAGGGGGACGAAAAAGCCTTTCGTCTGCTTTTTGACATGTACTATCAGCAGTTGTTCCATCAAGCTTTTTATTACCTGTCATCCAAGGAACAAGCTGAAGAAGCGGTATCCGACGTATTCTTTATTATATGGAAGAAAAGAGAGACGCTGGATAAAATAGAAAATATTGAAAGCTACCTGTATACCTCCGTAAAACATCAGGCATTACATTATATCCGTCGGACGAACGAGCCGGAAAAAGCTCCGTTGGATCTGTACCATATCGAAGTGATACCGGACAACAATAATCCTGAATCCAAACTACTGGATGAGGAACAACGGGAACTGATACAGAAAGCGATCAACTCTTTACCGGAAAAGTGCAGGGAAGTATTCAGATTGTTTCTTTCCGATAAACTTAAACAGAAAGAAATCGCCACTTTGCTGGAAATATCACAAAAGACAGTGGAAGCCCATATTGCTACCGGCTATAAGAAAATACATGCTTATCTGAAGAAAAGGTATTGACTTATGAAATATAATATACATACAACTCTCATTCACTCCGACAGGCAAAATGTCAAATGTGTCAAAATGCTATTTCAACCTATGTCTGGAGCGATTATACCAGCAAGGGGATGGAGCTGATGAATTTTACTGTATTCTCCGAGGGTTTAGGTTTATCAAACAGGATGCTTTATGACAAAATAACAGAACAGATAGATAACATTTACCCCTATATTATATCCATTTATTTTACAAATCAGATATTTCCATTACTTATAACACTCTATTTTCTAACTTTTTCACAGACACTCCAGAGATAAATACTGCTAGAAAACATACTATTCAAGCTAAAAAAAGCATCAGTCTATCCCTCGCGCAACTACTTTTAACACTTTTTTCGTCTTAAACGAATCACCGACTCATTTAAAATGAAAAAAAATTCGTTTTAAACGAACTGACTATTTTTCCAAAATTTGTTTTAGAAAACGATTTCGGAGAGTTTTTGTTAATTATTGTAACTAAAAAACTTCTAAAAGTACTCTTCCAAAAGATCACCCGTTACCCATTCAGCAATATATCTGACATATTAATACAGAAATAGGAAATACGAAATCATTTTGCCAAGATCAATTTTCAGTAAACAGAATAACCTATGGCTATATTCAAATAGCGAAGACCACCTTTAGAATCGCCGGGATTATCTCACCCTTAAGAAAAAAAACTGGGTATAAATAAATATAAACTGGACGCAGATGTATTAATTATCAATAAAATAAGTCTGCGTTAATCTGCGTCTTCTGCGACATCTGCGTCCGGTAAATACTGTCTTTTTGAAGCAACCTCCTCTAAATAAAAACGTTCCGGGGAATACAGGATACCTGTATTATAAACTCATTCAACCGGGGTAGTCTGAAAAGTGAAAGTGGATACGACATCGTCCGACGTACGGATGGTCAGGACAAAATCGTATGCTTTTCCTTTCTCAAACTTTATTTTAGGGGTTAGTGTCACATTTGTTTTGCCATAAGGGGACAGAGAGGTCAGTTTTGTTTGTCCGATCTCCTTCCTGTTTCCATCCTGAAGTTGTTCCAGTTTCAGAACGGCAGGTCCGGAGGCTACCTGACCAAAATTCTCCACCACTACATGTATATCCTGACTGTCAGATGCAAATACCGGCAGACGGGCAGAAAGGATCGGGTCGTTATAGCTGATCCAGGGCAAACGGGTATATCCGTAAAGTAATTTGCCGGAAGTCGTTTTTCCCAATAATTTAGGGGCGAACTCTTCGGCAGTTATGCCGTTACCCTTTGCATCGAAAGTGACGATCAGGTCTTTCCCGTCATTCTTCGTGCTCTGCACCCGGCAACCTCTGCCATGATTGACCTCGGTAGATGCGCCGAAACGCAAAGAAGCCAAGTCGATATCCGCCTGCGGGTTAAAACCTTCCTCGGCAGTAATCTTTACACGGATCGTTTTTGTTTTATCCGTAATCGGTTTCGTATCGAGAACAGTCAGCAACAGACCCGGATTCAATGGGATGCTTATATTCTTGGAACTATGATTGTCATTTGGCAAGTCTTCATTTTTCAAGGTATCGATCACAGCGAAATTAGCCTGAATGGCACGGCCGTATTTATCCTGCAATATTTTGATACGCTCGTACTTGAACCAATTTTCCACCTTACCGTCCTCATGTACGGATATGCCCGGTAGATAAGCTTCCCCCGGATCGGTTACCCAGTTCACACCGTCTTTTGAACGAAGATAAAAGGCGATACGGCCCAGCCAGTCGTTTACGATCAGGTGATACTGGATATGGTCGCGCCACACGACAGGATCTTCAAACTCACCCTTTACCGGAGGATATACCCGTTTATCCGTAATCTGGTTGTAAGGGGAAAGTCCGGTTTGGCTGATCCATACGCCCCCTCCCCGGCAGACCATCAGGTAAGAGCCGTCCTCACGCCGGGCGAATGTCAGGTTTGAAAGACCCTCTATGATCCGGCGATCGCGGTTGTCGAAATCAAACTTCTTACGGGTCCACGGACCGTTCAGGTCATCCGCCAGATAATAACCGTCGATGACATAGACGACCACACGCCCGTCTTTCAGGCGGAAGGCTTCCGGATTATGTCCCGGTCCGATCGTATCTTTGATGATGAAAGGGCCTGTCGAATTGTCGCATACAGCATGATAGACTGTCGAGTTAGGCCAGAACATATGCCCTTTCGGCGAGTTCTCCGGCCATCCGCAGACATACAGATGGTATTTGTTATCCTTCTCTTTCAGGATATTACCACCCCAATAGGAACGGACATTGTCTTCAATCCCGTTATCCACATAACGCGGAACTACCTCCTTGGCTCCCCAGACATCGGCACTCAGTTTTCCGGCAGGCATGGGAAGAAAGCGGTCTATGAACCGGGCACCTTCCACCAGGTTATCCCATTCGGCAGGACGCGGTCTTTCGGTTATCTGCGCAGTCAGACTTTGCGTTCCGATACAGAGAGCGGCAGATGTACACAATAATAAAGAATAGAGTTTCATAGTATTAATTATTAAGCTTTTAATACCTCAAATATATAACTTTTATATATTGTATACAGCCGGTTATATAAAAAAAACTACGCAAAGGTTTGCGTAGTTCCTTCTCCCGGTACACCTGAGACAGGGGAGCAACATAACTAAGCAGCCACCTGACAGAACTATATCAGGTGGCTGGGAATATATAGCTAAAAAATACTATTTGACAACCGGTTTCTCCTTCAATGTTCCTCCTTCATTATACGTTTGGTTATTAGGCAAACCTTTCTTTCCGGTACCGTCTTCCATCAGTTTCTTCAACTCGTTCAAATGGGATTGATAGACGTTTCTGGGCTTGACACCATATTTCTTGCAGATAGAGGTAGCCATTCCGACCACTTCCCCCATCATTCCCGTTGTACGCATAACACGGACAGTTCCCAAAGCAACATGAGTCACGCTTATATTACGGCCTGCCATAAACAGATTGTCGATATTCCGGGAATACAGGCAGCGGTAAGGAATCGGATACGGATAAATATTGATGTGTTTGGCAATCGATTTGAATTCCTGCCCCGGGAAGTTCTTCGTGTTAGCGGGATCGGGATAGTGTAAATCGATACTCCAGGTCGTAGCGGCTGTCCCGTCTTCATGCATCACGTATTTACGGAGGTCGTCTTCCTTCAATATATAATCTCCCATCAGACGACGGGACTCACGTTTGCCGGACACATAGGCGACCCAACCCAACTTACGATTACGGTATTGGGAGTTATCCTTCATACGGTTCTTCAGGTAGTTCCAGTTGGAATATACGACCAATAATCCGTAATCACGTATGCGTTCGAAATCTTTTATCTGGTCATAATTCATTCCTGTCTCCCAGGTCCATTCTCCCATCATCACCTTTTCGCAATTCTCTTCGTTAAATTCCACACCGTAGTTGAAGTGAGAAAATGCAGAAGGCTTTTTATTATCGACCGAATACCATTGGACCGATGCACCCATTGTCATTTTATCCGGCTTCTCCGGTGCGGTATTTTCACCGAATTCTTCCCGGCTCTCACGGCCCATACGATAATCGGCACCTGCCAGATAACCGATCGTTCCGTCACCTGTACAATCCGAGAATAAAGGAGCCTTAAATTCGAGTTCTTCGCCGCTTTCAATATGCTTGGCCACGACCGAGGTGATATTATTGCCATCCTTCGCGACACCGATAGCACGATAATTGAGGAAAAGAGTTATATTCTTTTCGTTTGCCAGCCAGTCCAGCTTCTTCCGGTCTTCGTAATAATCCGCCGGTTGTGCATTTCCTCCGCGGGTCGGTCCAAATTCTTTCTGCAGGTTTCCCAGTTCTTTGTAAGGACCGGCCTCGATACGGCCACCCAGATGTACACGTATCTCCGAACTGTTGTTACCTCCGACAACGGGACGGTCGTTGATCAACGCGACCTTGCATCCGAGCCGGGCAGCGGATACCGCCGCACTCATCCCGGCAATCCCGGCCCCTATGACAACCAGGTCATACTGTCCTGCGAGGGTCGGCGTATCAGGCTGACCCAATGCCTCACGCCGGAAAGCTTCCAGCTCCTTTACATCTGAAGGCGGCACTTTCCCCTCTTCCGTCGTAAAATAGATTGCATCGCAACGACCGTCGAAACCGGTCAGGTCCTGCAGCTTCAGGACAGTCTTCCGTTCCTTGACGGATATTTTCCCGGCAACCTGCCACATCCAGGCTGAACCTTCGGCTCCCAAGGGAGAAATCAACTTTTTGTTTCCGACAAACAGGCTGAACTTGCCGGGGCCTTCCCCGTCTTTCCAGGGAGAAGTCCAGTTATACGTCCGGACATAAGCATAATAGGTTCCTGTTTCAGGGAAAGTCACTTCCGTATAAGCATCCTCCACCGGTTCGCCCATGCCATGTGCCAGCAGGTAAGGCGAACCCATCAGGTCCATGAACTGCTGGTCGACAACCCAACCGCCTTTATGAGTGAAGCTCTCGGCTTCGACGAACAGATCGGCGGCACGTATCGTTCCAAAACTCAATAATAAAAAGAATGTCAGTACTGTTTTCATGATACATATATTTACATTAGTCTAATTTATCAGCATCGGGAAAGCCGGGTTTACCCACACCCTGCCGCATCAACGTCTGCAAATCCGACAAATACATTTCATATATCCCTCTGGGATACGTGTCGAACTTTTTACACAACGAAGCCGCCATGCCAACCACTTCTCCCATCATTCCCCCGGTACGCATCACCCGTACCGTTCCGAGTGCGACATGGGTCACGCTTATATTCCGGCCTGCCATGAACAAATTTCCGACATTTCTCGAATACAGGCAACGGTACGGAACGGCATAGGGTTTTATCTCCTGCACATCACAATATGATAGGAACGGTTCTTCGTCCATTCCGGCTATCGGTTTAGGATAATGCAGGTCTATTCCCCAGGTCGTCGTAAAGGTAGCATCTTCATAAGAAATATTCTCCAGCAAATCCTGTTCACGCAAAACGATATCTCCCAGCAAACGACGGGACTCGCGTTTTCCGCCGATATAAGCGACCCATGCCAATTTCTTTCCGGCAAACTGTTCTTTCTTACTGCTTTGATTTTTCAGAAAGACCCAATTACCGTAAACGGCACGAAGGGCATGGTCCCTGATATATTCAATCTCCGTGATCTGATCTCTGTCGAGACCGGCTTCCCAATCCCAATCGCCCCGCATGGCAGGAACACAGGTTTCCTCTGTGAAGCGGATAGCCCACGGGCAATCAGGGAACCCGGAACGGTCAGGCGCATCCTCCGCATACCATTGCACAGACGTTCCCATGACCAACCGGTCGGCTTTTAAGGGGGCTCTGGGTTCACCCGTTTCATCCTTGCTTTCCCTGCCTACCCGATAATCGGCTCCGGCAAGGAATCCTACTTCACCATCCCCCGTACAATCAGCAAATAAACGACCTCTAAAGATATATTCTTTTCCGGAAATAATGCTTTTCCCGATCACAAAAGTAATCCTATCCCCTTCTTTTCTAAGATCATATACCTGCATATTCAGGAATAAGCTGAGGTTTTCCTGCCCCTGCAACAAATATTGTTTTTTCTCATCCTCATAATTTGTCGCCGGACCTGCATTATGGATTTTCTTTTCCGGGTGACGCTGTAAAATCTCCCGGATCTGTTTACTTCTTGCCGACGATGGATCTTGTTTCGCTTCCCAGTCATTCCAATGCCCCACAACGCCGAACTCATCAAGCAAATTGCCCAGGTTAGGGTACGGCTGGCTGGCAATCAGGCCGGAAAGACCGACACGGACTTCCGAGCTATTGTTCCCGCCCAACACCGGACGATTCTGTATCAATGCGACCTTACAACCCAGACGGGCAGCACTGAGAGCAGCGCAGCATCCGGCCATACCGCCGCCAACGACAACCAGGTCATATTCACCGGCCTCTTCCGGTTCAGCAGGCAACCCCGACATCTTCCGGCGAAAATCAGCCAATTCATTTCCTCCGTCCGGGGGTAGTAAATCCAGCGAAGATGTCAGAAAAACAGCGTCGCACCTGCCTTCAAAACCTGTCAGGTCATGAAGTTCCAGACTGTTTTCACCGGCCTTCAGCAGGATCGTTCCTCCATCCTGCCAATGCCAGACCGCCTTTTCCGTCCCGAAGGTCGTACGCAAAGCTTTTCCATTCAACAGCACTTCAAAACGTCCCGGAGAACCGGGCTTATCCCATTGCTTCACCCAATCCCTGGTTCGTACCCAGACACGATACTCACCAGCCTCCCGGACCTGCAGGAGAGTCAAGGCATTTTCCACCGGGACTCCCATCCCGTGTGCCAGCAGATAGGGAGACCCCATTTGTCCCATAGACTGGTTATCCAGAACCCATCCGCCTTTTTTGTCAAAGCTTTCCGCTTCTATGAAAAGGTTATCCGCTTTTAAACAAGGAGAGAGTATCAAGCATATTATAATCCACCATTGTTTCATAAAAAATCGACATTTATTGTTACTAATAGCATAAGAAGACTATAAGATCAACTGTCCTTCTTCTTTCAATCTTTTTCTCAGATACGAAGTATCTATCAGGAAAGAAAAGGTATTTTATCTTCCTTTTACGAAAAATAAAATACCTTTTACCTTTCTGATCAATAATCCGGATTTTGTTTCATATTCGGATTGATCAGAATCTCTGTCGTAGGTATCGGCCACAAATACTGGCGATTGTCCCACTTCTTCTGTGCCACAACAGCAATCTTACCCGCTGCCTCTATTTTGGAAAAATCGGCCAGGCCATTCTCGTCGATCTCCGGGGCAAAAGGCCAGAACCAGTCACCCTGGCTGACTACTTTCTCTATCAGCAGCGAGGCCGGATAAAGCATCATATAGACCTTCTTGCTCATCACTTTATCCATCAACTTCCAACGCATCAGGTCCATGTAACGAAGTCCTTCCTTGGCAAACTCCACCCGTCTTTCCATACGCAGCTGAGACCTCAACGTATTCCGGTCGGTAGAAGTAAACGCCGGATATTGACCTACGGCAGATTTATCGACACCGTAGGCTCTTGCCCGAACTTCATTCATGGCATCCAGTACAGACTGATCGATCTGATTCAATTCGATCTTTGCTTCCGCATACATCAACAAGACATCCGCATAGCGAACGATTATTTTATCAGGGTCGATATTATAAGCATTTTCCAGGCAACTTTCATCCATTCCCTTTTTCCATACCAGGCCATTGTAGGAAGCATACTGAGCGACTGCACGGCTATCGTTGTTCTTGATCATCGTACCTGTGTTATAATTCATTACTTCCAACACCTCCGGATGGGGGTTGAACTCTATCCCTAGAAAAGTCTCACCAAACGGAACGATCGTCATGGACAAGCGGGGATCACGGTTCTTAAATGGGTTATGAGGATCGAACAACGGAGATTCATCGATCGGCAATCCGTCCGTACAGGTATACGAAGCGAACAATTCCCAGGTCGGATTCGGGACCGCATATCCGCCGGAATTCCGGGGCAACCAGCCTCTCACATTCATTACGACATTATATTCAACGGAACGGGGAATCAGGAAAACAGACTCTTCCGCATTTTTAGTACTTGTCAGGAATAAGTTCCTGTAATCTTTATGCAAAGAATACACTCCTAAATCCATAACAGCCTTCGTTGCAGCAACGACCACCTCGTAATCACCCATATAAAGTGCATACCTGGCCTTCATTGCCAGAGCCGCGCCTTTCGTGGCCCGCTGGACTCCGGAATAGGAAACGGACAAAGTTTCCGCAGCGGTATCGAACTCGTCATACACAAATTGTTTTACAACGGCAATATCCGTGCGTCCCATCGCCATCCCTTCCTCTATGTCGATATCGGTCTCTACCAGAGGGACATCTCCGAACTTCGAGGACAATTTCGCATAGGCACATGCCCTGTGAAAATGGGCTTCAGCAACAAAACCATTGATCTTCGATTCAGAAGCTCCGGCCTCGACGGCACGGTGTGCTTTCAGGATAACCCCGTTGGCACGGGAAACGACTTTATATTGTTTGGACCACAAGTCCGTCACCTTATCCGTCTGCCCGTTCAAGGTCGCATTCTGAAAAGGAGTCAGGGACTCGCGATAGATATTATCGTCAGACCAATCGGTATTACCCTCTTCATCCAACGGCCAGAATGCGTCTCTATACAATTCATTGACAGCCATTTCTATCTCTATCTCGTTGGAATACCAGGTTTCTGTCGAGCCATAAGACAACGGGTTCAAATCCAAATCATGGCAGGCAGTAAGCAGCGTGATACCGCTGAATAAGCAAACTATTATATTATTTCGTTTCATGGTCTTTTTCATTTAAAAATTAACAGATACACCTAACAGCACCGACATCGTAATAGGATAGCCCGTCGTACTTACTTCAGGGTCCCAGCCGTGAGGGTATTTACTCAAGCAGAACAGATCATTGCCGGAGAGATAGAACCGGACAGACTCCATGCTTATCTTCTTCGTCCATACGCCAGGAAGCGTATAACCTACCGTCAGGTTCTTCATTCTCAAATAACGTCCGTTGAACATCCAGTAATCTGACATGCTCATATTAGCATCCACGCTATTACGTGTCAGGCGGGGATACTTCACGCCTGCATTTTCCGCAGCCGTATTGTTCGTACTCCAATAATCGCCTTCCAGGATGGAGGGAAATCCGCCCCAGTTCGTATTCAATCCTTCGATCATATTTCTGCTGATACGGGAATTCTGACTGCCTATCCCCTGGAACATCATTGAAAAATCAAAGCCTTTATAGGAAGCCGAGAAATTCACGCCGAACATGTAGCGGGGAAGAGAACCTCCCAACAATACGCGGTCGTATTCAGAAGATATTTTACCATCGGGCACGCCGTCCGGACCGGAAATATCTTTATATTTGATATCGCCTACCGTCACGTTATTATTCAGTTTCGGTGAATTATCCACCTCTTCCTGTGTCTGGAACAACCCGTCGCTGATATAACCATACCATTCGTCGAACTGGCTGCCTTCCATCTTCACCTTCTCTCCCAGAAATTCAGTACCTCCCAGATTACCCATCTTCGAGATGAAATCAGATAAATTGGCCGAAACGGAATATCTGAAATCGCCCACCTGGTCACGCCATCCTATTTCCAGATCATAACCGGTCGTATGCATATTGCCCGTATTCACACTCGGGTTGTCGTATCCGATGAACTTGGGTATTTCGAGGGCCAGCAGCATGTCTTTGGTCTTTTTCTTATAGAAGTCTCCGGAAAAATGTAAACGTCCATCCAGGAAATTAGCGTCCAGACCGATGTCCCATGTCTCTGTCGTTTCCCAGGAGATATTGCGGACAGCATAATATTGCTGGGCGGCACTCAACAGGGAGTTCAGGGAATTTCCGCTATAGAACAAGGCTGAACCAAAATTCAGAGCAGACTGATACGGATAATAATTCTGTACGGTGCTGCTGTTTTTAGTCATCGTGATACGTTCGTTGCCCAACGTACCCCACGAACCTCTTAACTTCAGGAACGAGAGCCAGTTCCAGTTCAGGTTCTTCATAAACTGTTCTTCGCTGACAACCCATCCTGCCGAAAGCGAAGGGAAGTTAGCCCACCGGCTGTCAGGGGCAAAGCGGGACGAACCGTCACGACGGAAATTCACCTGCAACAGATAACGGCTCGCATAACTATATGCTATACGGCCAAAGAAAGAACGATAGGCATATTCTTCGGCGTTGCCTCCATTGTCTCTCAAATTCTCCGGACCAATATCCAGATAAGGGAAATTCATCAGTTCATACTGGTCGCGGGATGCGCTCAGGTTTTCCCAGAATGCGTAATAATCTTCATAACCAATCATGGCGGAAAGATCATGTTGTCCGAATGATTTATTATAATTAGCGAAAAACTGGGTGGTTACATCGTAACTGTCATTCCTGTTCTCGGTCAACTTAGTCGTCGTAAAACCATTCATATATCCCTTTACTGTATTAGGATCGTTGGCATAAGTAAAAGGAACCTGTTTACGGAAACTTTTTACTTTATCGAAGTTATAGGTCGGGGCGATCACGCCAGATATCTTCAGTCCTTCGATCGGAGAGATATCGATAGCCGCCTTACCGCCCAAACGGTTATACCAGGAAGTCTTCAGACCTCCGTCGGTGATCATAGCCAATGTGTTCTCGCCGTCTTTCACATCTCCCCACATCCCGTTGCTCCACCGGGCCGCATAAATAGGCGGAGTAGCACGATATTGCAGGTCCATCGGGTTTCTATGCGGTTCCTCTGACTTGGAGCGTTTGAAATTCACATCTAAATGAGCTTCTATATATTTGTTGATCTTAAAGTCGTTATTGACCCGGATCATGTAACGCTCATAGTTCCGGTTCACATAGATACCGTCTGTTTTATCATACCGGAAAGAGGCTTTTGTCTGGACGACTTTACTACCGCCGGCGATATTGATCGAATGCGTCTGGCGGGGTGCTGAGTTCTTCAGGATCTCATCCTGCCAGTCGGTGATTGGATAGGCATCCGGATCGGTCGCATTGTTTTTTATCCAGTTGTTGACCTGGTCTTCCGAATAGGTCTGATACCAACCTCCTGCATTATTATCGTTATAACGCAGTTCATTGACCATTTCCATAAACCTTTGGGCACCTACATATTCAGGTAGCCGCGTAGGCATCTCCCAGCCATATTCAAAATTATAATTGAGTGACAGATCGTTTTCTTTTGCCCGTTTCGTCGTGATCACAATCACACCTGCCGCAGCCCGCGAACCGTAAATAGAAGCGGAAGCCGCATCCTTCAATACGGACATGCTTTCCACGTCATCCGGATTTACCTGGTTGATATCGCCGGGAACCCCGTCGACAATGACCAACGGACTCGATTCGCCGATAGTTGTCACACCACGTATCTTGATAGATGCCGTAGCTCCCGGAGCACTGTTGTCACGCGTAACCAGAACGCCAGAGGTCGCCCCTTGCAAAGCGGTGGACAACTGAGTTGTCTTCCGTGCAGACAAGGACTCTCCCTTCAGGGTTCCGACAGCTCCCGTCAGGTCTTTCTTTTTCATGGTTCCATATCCGACAACGACTACCTCATCCAATAATTCGGAGTCTTCCTCCAGAGAGATGGTAAAGCTGGATCTGTCTTTCACCTGAATATCTTTTGAGACATACCCTATATAGGAAACGCTCAACACGGCATTCGGGTTAACGGACAAAACAAAATTACCGCTCATATCGGTAATCGTACCGTTCGTTGTTTCCTTTTCTACGACGTTCGCCCCAATGACCGGGTCGCCGTTTGCATCGATCACTTTTCCGCTGATCTTCTTTTGCTGGTTCACATTTTCCGCCAATAACGGCCTATTGGATAACACGATCTGTTTATCGACAATACGGTATTGCACGTTGGTCCCTCCAAACAAGATATCTAATAGTTCATTTATATTCTTATCGTGCACATCTACATTCACTTTCCAGTCAATATCCACAGACTTATCCGTGAACAGGAACGAGAAATCCGTTTCTTTTTCTATCTTGTCCAACACTTGCTCTACAGTAGCATTCTCCAGCTTCAGATTGATAACCGTATTCTGTGAATACAAATTTTCTGCATGTAGCTGGGCGATCATGACAAATAACAAGAACAGACCGATTCTCATAACACGCATTGATTTAGGTATACATCGGGGGATATCCCCATTGGATTGTTTTAGAATTTTCATAACTTTGTACTTGGATTTTTAATTAAACTAATTAGGCCCGATTGGTCTCGGACTTAATTTTTTGATTTGGGGACAGGTATAAGTTGGCGCTTATGCTTGTCCTTTTTTTTACATGGATCTTTTTCTTATATAACCTCCTTTCTTTAATCGGTTTATAGCTTCATTTTAACCAAATATCTATACGCTGACGCGGATAGGTTGAGTCCAGCAACTGTTTTGTTTCCGCTATTTTCCATTTCATCGGAGCAACCAGTTTCAGGTAATCGAGTATCTGGGTTATACTTTCCGTAGAGAACGATGCCCGGCATTTATAATCGATATTCGTTCTCTTATGCATAACTATATCTACATTATAACGGCGTGAGAGCTGTTTCACCACCTCATCCAGCGAAGTGTTCCGGAATATCAGACGTCCGTCTTTCCAGGCCGTCTTTTCATCCACATTGACCGGGCGGATCGATAACTTCTGGTTCGATCTGTCATAATAGGCCAACTCACTCGGTTCCAGCAATACGGATTGCTTATTCATAATGACATCGACCAATCCCGTCTCGAGCGTCGTTTCAATCCACTGTTCATCGCCATAGGCATTTACATTGAACTTCGTCCCGTGTGCCATTATTTTCATATTGTCATTTACAGATACATAAAAAGGGTTCTGTTTATCCGACTGTACTTCAAAATATCCTTCTCCCGACAAATAAACATTTCGCTCATTTCCTGTGAAACGGGACGGATAACGGAGTGAACTACCGGCATTGAGCCATACCTTCGATTTATCCGGCAATTCCATTTTTGTTATAACTCCCGGAGCAGAAACGACCTCCAGGTAAGATACCTCTTTATCATTTTGCATCTGGCCGATATACAAATAAGATAATATCCCCGTCGACAAAATGAAGGGTAATAACAAGACTGCCGCAATCCGTAAGGCACTCCTGACAACTCTTTGTTTTCGGGAACTGGAGGCTATTCTCTGTTGATTCCTCAAAAAGGCCTTTCCTATATTATAGTTCTCATAATCAATAATATCGTCATTGATCGCTTTTGCGAGAAGGAGGTATTCTTGTATGTCTTTGTTATCCGGTTCCATTTTATTTCTGTTTATTACTAGACACACCAAAAGGGAAAAGAGGACACCCGAATTCTATTTTTCTTTCAAAAAAGTAAGGTTTATATTTTCTCATTGCTATCTTTGTTTGACAAAAGAAAGAGATTCAACGCATATTTATCCGTGGAAAAAGCTGTAACTGAAAACATAGACTATCTCTTATGGAGCATCTCCAATAACGATGACCAGGTCGCATACCGTTCATTATTCGAACAGTATTATGTTTCGTTATGTCAGTTCGCCAGACGATATATCGACGATCAGGAAACGCGGGAGGATATTGTACAGGATGTGTTTTTCACCATCTGGGATAAAAGAAAAACGATCACGCCTTCCGTTTCCGCCAAGAACTTTCTGATAACATGTGTCAAGAACCTCAGCCTGAACTACCTGCGTAACCAGGGATACAAACGGGAATATGAAACAGTTATTCAAAAGAACATCCCTATATATTTCGAGAATCAGGATGATCTTTATACATTGCAGGAACTGCAGCACCTGCTGAACAAAACGCTCGAAAAACTTCCTCCCGAATACAGACTGGCTTTCGAGCTGAATCGTTTCGAGAATAAAAGCATTGAAGAAATAGCAGAAATAATGGGCGTCTCCACCCGGACTGTAAAAAGATATAAGAGCAAGGCGATAGAAATACTGAAGGAAGAGTTAAAAGATTATTTGCCATTGTTCATGTTGTTCACTTCTATTTTCGACAAATAGCCGGGAACCGGACTTAATAAATTACTGAGACCGTACTCATGCATTCACTGGTACTGACTCCATACATTCCCTACCGGTAACTCCATACCGGAGTTAACAGCAGGGAATATAAAAGGCCAAACTGATTTTTAAATTATACGTTTATTTATACTCCAGCCAAGCCGTAGCTTTTGTATCCGCATCCGTGGAGAAGCGAATCCAACGCCCCTGGAACTCTTTCGGAAATTCATACGCCCATTTTTCTCCTGCCTTCACCTGCTGTAATTTATATTCCATCCAGTCTCCATTTCCTGTCGGGTCTACCTCGACAGAGAACGTCACATCTTTATCAGATTGATGGGATAAAACTAACTGCTTCCTGTCATAGAAGCCGATCAGATAAGGATCGGACGGGATACCGGCCTTTACTTCCGTATCTTTCCACGGGCCACCTTTACCGACCGGTTTACCCAGCTGCCACAGATCGTCGATAACTCCGGCCCATACGGCAGCCTTACCGTCATCGGAAACAATAATGTGTTCATTGTCTTTTCCTTCTTCCGGCTTTACTCCTGTAAGAATAAGCATTCCGCGATAAGAGGCGTAGTCGTTGATGCGATAGTTATGAGTCGATACCGGGCGTATTTTGGCATAGCCATCCGCATTCTCGGCCGGAAGTTCATAGAACGTTCCCATACAGGAGAACAGGTCACGCTCAGTAGCCACTTCCCGGCAAACACGGAGTTCTCCCCGATTAGTCAACGGTGCATAGGCCTCATCACCCAAAGGTAAACGCCATCTGCGTCCTAAATCGTCGACAATTAAAACGGAACTGTTCTCTATTGAAACGACCTGTTGCGGAATGGCAAATTTAGTCCGGATGAAATCGGCAGCAACAGGATCGTCCTTACGGATCAGTTCGAGCTTCTCCCCCATTTCATAATAACTGGTTTCCGCAACCCGGCCATTCGTAACGGTATTTGCCAATACTCCCAGGGCACGACGGTTATCTCCCAGACCATACAATAATCCGCCCGTCAGGTTTGTTTCCGTAGCAGAAGCCAGCCCCTTATACATAGCAGCAGGTTGCGAAGAACGGGTATCGGGTGTTGTATATGAGAAACTTACCGTCGCCAATGTATTCTTATCCGCTTTTACACGGATCCATTCTCCTTTATCTGTAGCGGTAAATAGTACACAGGCCGCTTTACCCGGCTTCACGGTTACAGCCCTTAACCTTTTCCATTCGTTCGTACCTGTTTCATCGACTTCATAGGTAAAGGTCACCGGTTCTTTTCCTTCATTTTTGATCCAACCGGTACGATTCGCCCAACCGGCAAACAGGAAGGGTTCGGAGGCCTCATTCGCTTTGATACTTTCTTTGGCCCAGATAGCCCCTTCAGCCGTAGCCGGACCCAGTTCATCCGGTTTTGTGAAAGAGGTAAACCACAAATTGGAATTGGACTGTCCCGGTCCTTCTATATTTCCTTTTGCTTTTCGTTTATTCAGAAATTCCTTTTGAGCAGAGTCGTCGCAACCAAATACCAACCGGTCATTCCATCGGGTAAAATCACCGATTACTTTGAGATAAGCTGACCGCGGACGGATACCGGCACTGTTTCCCGCAGTAAACTGCCCGGGAAAACGCCAGAACAGACCATGCATCGTCATCAGGTAATCCGGATTGGTTTCCGTACCGACATTGCGGATACGCGGCCATTCCGTATTCCATCCGTGAGCCCCGTCATAGCTATGACTTGCTTTCGGAAGACGGTAGAACGACCAGCCTTTCTTCGCATCGCGTACTCCCAGTATAACTGATTTATGATCCCAGCCGGTCGCCCATAACGGATCGGTCTCCGGATTCGTATTTCCGTAAATGCCACCCGGTCCCGTCACTTCCACGAACTGATTCCGGCGAACTGTTTTCCAGTCTTTGCCATCCCATTCCGCCAGGACACCGGCTTCCACGTCAAACTTTTTCAACGCTTCCTGGGTGCCTTCCCCGTTATTGGTAAAGAGCATGACACCCTGGCCGGAATAGAGCCCTTTCCCATGCACTCCGGGTAATAAGGCGTTGATCGGACCGGCATCCGTATCATTCTTTTTCTGTTTCTTGTTATTTCCGTCCTGATACAGTTCTTTTACCTCCAGCGTATTGACATCTACTTCATAAAAGCCTTCTTCCATCGTCCCGTAATAGATTTTACCTGCCGGGTCCGTCAGATGACGGGCATTTCCGGTATGGCGTCCCGGCATCGTCTGGTAGGGTATCACACGAACTTTTCCGGTTTTATCAATGGCATACGGACCTATGAATAACTGATCGCTTTCTTTATGTATCATACGGTTCGCCGGGGTTCCCCCTATGCTCTCGTCACGTACGATCTGCCGGAAATCCGGTGTCACTTCATACAATTTGTCGGATGATCCGTTCGGCAAATGAGGTCCATAGGTTATGACCCACAAGCGGTCTGCCCAGGGAACAACCGCCCCGGTTCCACACTCTCCCTCATTGTTATAATATGCCAGACGCGGATAAATGCCGGAAACGGAATCCGGGATTCTTTTGGTTTCTTTCTGCGCTGAACAACTCATCACCGATAGTACAGCCATCAGACCTATCGTACTGTTTAATTTCATCTTCATCTTCTTTTAATTATTTCTGAAAATAATGTTTATACAGAGGCTCTCCGGCCAGGTTTTCATTTGAAAAGCAGAGAAGAGCCTCTGGTATTTAATAGTGCTAACCTATTCTTATCAATATCCCGGATTCTGTTTCAGGTTTTCATTGATCAGAACCTCTTTCGTCGGGATCGGCCAGAGATACTGGCGGTCGTTCCACATACGCTGAGACATCGGGGCTATCAATCCGGCTTTCTCCATAGCGGAAAAGTCTGGGATTCCATCTTCGTCTACCTGTGGAATGCCGGGCCAGAACCACAAACCTTTATTCACCACTTTCTCCTGTAACAGATTAACAGGATATAACATGCCATAATTCGGCCGTGTCAAAGCCTTGCCTGCAATCTTCCATCTGACCAGGTCCATATAACGCAATCCTTCTTTTGCAAACTCCACACGCCGTTCCGTGCGCAGGATCGTCCGTAGTTTCTGCTGGCTGGTCGTAGTTACTGCCGGGTAGGCACTTATATTGGTATAGTCGACACCATACGCTCTTGCACGTACCCGGTTGATCGCATCCAGAACCGATTGATCGATCTGATTCAATTCGATCTTTGCCTCCGCATACATTAACAGAACGTCTGCATAACGGATAATAATCTTATCCGGGGCCACATCCTTCCCGTTTTCCAGCCATGTTTCATCAATTCCTTTTTTCCATAATAATCCGTTGAAAGAGGCGAACTGGGCATTCACACGGGCATCATTGTTCTTTTGCATTTTGCCGGTATTATAGTTCATTACTTCCACGGCATCCGGATGAGGGTTATATTCAAATCCCAGATGCGGAGTTCCAAATTCGACAATAGTAGCCGTACAACGGGGATCACGATTCTTGAACGGATCATGCGGATCGAATAAAGGAGATTCATCGACAGGCAACCCGTCCGTACAATCATACGCTGCAAGCAAATCCCATGAAGGGGCGAAAGCTCCCCAGCCTCCGGTATTTCTCGATACCTCATTCATCACCGTCCAGTTACCCAATGTTACTTTATATTCGATAGAACGGGGAAGTAAGAATATGGATTCCTCCGCATTTTTTGTCGAGGTCAGGAAAAGGCCGGCATAATCCGGATACAACTTGTAAATATTCAAATCCATACATTTCTTTGTAGCGTCTGCTACAATATCCCAGTCCCCCATATACAAGGCAAAGCGGGCTTTCAATGCCAATGCAGCCCCTTTTGTGGCACGTTGGGAAGAGACACCTGTATATTTTTCAGGTAATCCCTCGATCGCCTTATCATAATCGGCATAAATCTTCGGTATAATTTCTGATTTCGGAGTACGTCCGAGCTTGAATGCCTCCTCTATATCGACCACTTCCGTCACATAAACGACATCTCCGAAATAAGTGACCAGCCTCGCATAACAGGAAGCCCGCTGGAATAAGGCTTCGGCTTCGTATTGTTTCAGCTTTACCTCCGATATTCCCATACTTGCCGCCTTATCCATATTTGCCAGGATCGTATTTGCCCGGGCAATCGATTTATACTGGTTGGCCCATAAGGTCGTTACGTCGCCACTCTGCCCGTTAAAAGTACCTTTTATGATCTCCGAAGGAGTTTCCCGATAAATGAAATTGTCCGTTTTATCTTCATTGTCCAACGGCCAGAAGTCATCGCGGTAGAACCCCTTGACAGACATTTCTATTTCCGTTTCATTGGAATACCAATTTTCACTGGAAGCCTGTGAAAGAGGATTCAGATCCAGGTCATTGCAAGAGTTTAATCCCAAACAACATCCTAATAATATAATCAATGTATGTTTCATCTTTTTATTCTTTTAAAATTTAACGGATAATCCAAACAACACAGATGTAGTGATCGGATAGGAAGAACTGCCCATTTCAGGATCCCATCCTTTCGGATACTTACTTATACAGAACAGGTCGTTCGCTGCAACATAAACACGGGCCCGTTTAATCATCACCTTTTCTGTCCAGGCAGCAGGCAACGTGTATCCCAAAGTCAGATTCTTCAGACGGAAATAACGCCCATTGAACATCCAAAAGTCTGACATGGCATAATTAATAGCGTTATTGGCATACGATAAACGAGGATAAAGAGCCTGTGCATTCTGAGCTTCCGTATTTTTCTCCGACCAATAATTACCATCGATAATAGCCGGAGTATTTCCCCAATTGGACTGAAGAGGCTGTACCATAGCCGGAGACAAACGTGTATTTCTCCGACCGATTCCCTGGAAGGCAACAGAAAAATCAATTCCTTTATACCCCAGGTTCAATGTCCCGCCATACTGGAAACGGGGTAAAGAGCCACCCAACAGAACACGGTCATACTCCGGTGAAATCTTTCCGTCGGGAACGCCGTCCGGTCCGGATATGTCTTTATATTTAATGTCTCCCAACTGAACATTATCGTTCAGCTTCGGGCCTTTCAAATCCTCATCCGTCAACATCAGGCCGTCACTCAGGTAACCATACCATTCGTTGAATTCACTGCCTTTGATCTTCACCTGATCACCCAGGAATTCGGTACCGCCCAGATCTCCCATTTTAGAAACAAAGTCTGAGAAGTTAACCGATATACCATAGGTCAGATCACCGATCCGGTCATTCCATGCCAACTCGAGATCGTAGCCGTTCGTATACATCTTTCCTGTATTTCTCTGAGGGTTATCGAATCCTACATAATCAGGAATTTCCAATGCCAGTAACATATCTTTGGTTTGCTTGTTGTAATAATCGCCGCTAAAGCGCAGACGGTTATTAAAGAAAGTAGCATCCAGACCGACATCCACAGAACGGGTAGTCTCCCAGGAAATATTCTCGACGGCATAAGCCCATTGTGCAGCCGATAACTCCGGCACAACATTTCCATTCTGATAAAACAGCACGTCACTAAAGTTAATAAATGCCTGATACGGATAATAAAGGGCATTTCCGTCCTTATCGGTAATCCGCTCATTTCCCAGAGTACCGTAAGAAGCTCTCAACTTGAGGAAAGATAACCAATCGATGTCCGCATTTTTCATAAAAGCCTCTTCACTCATCACCCAACCGGCGGAGAAAGAAGGGAAAAATCCCCAGCGATAATCGGAATGGAACCGTGAAGATCCGTCGTAGCGGACATTCGCCTGCAACAAATACCTGTTATCAAAATTATAGGCTACCCGTCCAAACCATGAACGATAAGATAATTCCGTAGCACTACCACTGTTATCACGGAGGTCTAACGGACCGACATTCAGATAAGGGAAGTTTATCAACTCATACTGATCACGGGAAGCTCCCAGGTTTTCCGCAAAAGAGTTATACATTTCATAACCTGCCATCAGGTTCAGATCGTGCTTGCCGAAGGTTTTCATATAATTCGCTATGCCCTGAATGGTCACATTGTAACTGTCATTTCTATCTTCAGACAATTTTGTCGTATTATAACCTTCCATATAACCACCAACCGTATTCGGATCGTCGGCCAAAGAATAAGAGACTGCCTTACGGAAATGTTTCTTTTTCTCAAACGTATAATTCGGAGCAATTACACCCGAGATCTTTAAACCGTCGAGCGGAGTAATATTGATTGCAGCACGTCCTCCAAGCTGGTTATACCATTCATCCTTAAAACCTCCCGAATTTACATTTGCGTAAGGGTTGTTGCCATTCTTTCCGTCTGCATATTCCCCATTGGCCCATACAGCCGGATAGATCATAGGAGCCAGACGCATGTTAGCGAAAGGGGAGTAATGGGGCTGGTGATTCTTGGTCCGTTTAAAATTAAAGTCCAACGTTGCCCCCAGATATTTATTTACCGTAAAGTCATTATTGGAACGAATCATAAAACGTTCGTAATAACGATCGGCATACAGGCCATCCACTTTGTCATAAACAAACGAAGCATTCGATTTTACAGCTTTGGAACCTCCCGCCACGCTGATCGTATGGGTTTGGCGCGGAGCCGATCCTTTCAGGATCATCCCTACCCAATCCGTCATCGGATATTTATCAGGGTTCGTCAGATAATTTTTCTCCCAGTTGTTTATGTCTTCTTCCGAATAGGCCTGGTTCCAACCTCCGGATTTGTTGTCGTTATAACGCAGTTCATTGGTTGTTTCCAGAAAACGTTTGACACCGACATATTCAGGTTGTTTTGTCGGGATCTCCAACCCGTATTCAAAATTGTAATCAATCGACAGGCTCTTTTCCTGGGCACGTTTGGTTGTGATCAAAATAACACCGGCAGCGGCACGTGAACCGTAAATAGAAGCGGATGCAGCATCTTTCAAGACCGACATACTTTCTACATCATTCGGGTTCACGTCATTAATGCCACCCGGAACACCATCTATTATCACCAGCGGACTGGTATCGCCGATAGTCGTAATACCACGGACCCTGATACTACCGGCAGCAGCTCCCGGTGCACTATTATCGCGGGTCACCATCACTCCGGCAACAGAACCTTGCAAAGCCGTCGATAACTGTGTGGTTTTACGGGATGCCAGGTCATCACCCTTCACGGCAGCAACCGCTCCCGTCAAATCTCTCTTTTTCATTGTACCATACCCAACGACAACAACCTCATCCAACATTTCCGAATCTTCTTTCAAAGTAACGGTTACCGTATTTTTACCGGCTACGGATATTTCATTTGTCACATATCCTATATAAGTAATCACTAATGTTGCGTCTGACGCAACATTAAGGGAGAAGCTCCCTTCGGCATTGGTAATGGTACCATTGGTCGTTCCTTTCTCCACGACATTCGCACCGATAACCGGCAGTCCTTCTTCGTCGTAAATGACACCGGAAACCGACTTTGTATTTTGCTGGTCCACAAGAGCATTCAAACGCCCCCCGGCAGCCACTTTGATCAGCACCTGGCGATCTATGATCTGATACTCATATCCGGTATTCCTGAAAACTTGTGCAAGCACCTCTTCCAAAGAAACATCTTTCGCTTTTACGCTCACTTTCCTGTTTACATTTACATGGTTATCATTGAAAAAGAATGTAAACTCACTGTTTTTTTCAATCTCTTTCAGAATCTCAATTATACTACTGTTCTGTTTGTTTATTGAGACTTTGTAATCCTGCGCGTAGGTAGAAGCAGAAATACAACAGGCTACAGCCAGTGAAAATAAAACTGTGATCCTCATAATACGAATTGTTTTTCTGAATAACGGGACACAACAATCCCTGTCATTGTTTTTTTTCATAACTTTGTATTGTTTTTGATAAATAATGAATGCAAGTCATCGGCTTGGACTCCTTAAGACATGCATTTGGTCTAAAACATTCTGATTGGAAGGTACTTGCAGGTATCTTCCAATTTTTTAGGTTAACTGTTTATCCATCCATACGTATTCGTTTTAAGTTATTAATTATTTACTTGAGAATCAATTGATAATTCCCGTTACTTGTTTCCTTGTACTTTAACGGGGATGAGGCTCCCATCATAAAAAGAATTCTTTCAAGAGATTCATCCCTGATCTTAAATGTAAACCGGTATTTATCAGCCAGATCCTGCTGGCACATGATCTTACGCCCATACCATTGTTCCAGACGGGGAATGATCATCGATAACTTTTCATTCTCGAAACTCAGTATCCGTTGCTTTCGCCAGGCTGTATATTTATCCGCATCGACATCCTGCACGGAGGCTGAATTATCTCGTTTGTCAAATACTATTTTCTCATCCGGCGACAGAAGGTATCCGCCATTCTTATTATTCAGAGAGCTGTTGCAATTCACCCTTATCTTTCCATTCAACAGAATGGCCTCCGACTTATTCTCTATACCATAACTAAAAACCTCAAATGCAGTGCCCAGAGCTTCTATATCCATATCAGCAGTATGGACAACAAACGGCTTATGAGGATTCTTATAAACATCGAAGAATGCCTGTCCATCCAGGCTGACTTCCCGCTTTCCGGAAGAAAACTCCGACGGGTAGGTCAATTTACTGCCCGGACCCAACTGGACCTCCGTTCCATCCGGCAATGACACCGATTGCATATTCTGAATACCCGAACTGACAATATACATCGGAGGATCATTCCTCTTTTCCAGGAAAAGGTAAGTCATTCCTCCCAACGCCAGTAACAGCAGTATGGAGGCGACGGCACTATAGATTTTATAGAACTGCGTTTTCCCCGGTCTGTTACCCTCTATCCGCCTGCGTATGTACTGCCATATATGCATCCCGTCCGTCCGGTCGAAGGCTGCTGCATCCGGGGCATTTTCCCATTGATCGCCCATCCGTTCCTTTATAGCCACCCGATCGTTCAGGGCGGCGACCTCTTCCTCTGCCAATGCATCCTGCATCAGTTTCTTCAGTATATATTTCTTATCATTCTGATTCATTTCTTCTATGCGCTTTATAATAAATACACCTAACCCGAGGGGGTCCCCCTATCCGGCCATACATTTTTTTCGATTTTCTGAAATAAAAGAGAAGAGATAACCTCTTTTACAGGAAAAGAACAAGCATCGATATATTCTTTCTCAAATACTTTAAAGCTTCACTGATCTGATTTTCTACGGTCTTTTCTGAAATATGCAATAGTTCGGCTATTTCCTTATAACTCTTATTTTCTTTCCGGCTCAGGTTAAATATTTCGCGACGACGCGGAGGGAGTTCATTGATCAGCAGGTCGATATAGTCACTCAGGTTCTTAGCCTCTATCTCTTCTTCTATATCATACGAACTTTCCATGACTGAGATAACAGTCATTTTATAGAAATCTTCGTTCAGGCTCTTACGGTGTTGGTTAAAGATCAGGTTACGGGTTATAATAAATAATAGTCCTTTGAAATTATCTTCCTGGCGCATAAAGTCACGCGATTCCCAGATTTTGATAAAAACTTCCTGTACGACCTCCTCTGCCGCATCCTTACCGGTCAGATAAAGCCGACTGAAGTTGTATACTTGCCTCCAGTACTTTTTATACAAAGCAGTAAAAGCATCTTTATCACTTTGTTTTAACAATAATATGAGTTCATTATCCTCCATCTCGTTCGTCCAGAATACTGCAAATATAAGAGAATTATTTTATTGTTAATAAATAAAAACAAAATATACCCTGTTTATGGTATATATCATAATCAATCCGATACCTATCTTTGTTGCATAGATAAGAAACAACTTAAAAACATAAAAGAATATGGGAAAAGTAGCAAAATCATTGACAGACCTGGTCGGTAACACACCGTTACTGGAGTTCTCGAATTTCAATGCAAGTAAGGGAGTAAAAGCGAAACTGATCGGCAAACTGGAATATTTCAATCCGGCTGGAAGTGTGAAAGACCGCATTGCTCTGGCAATGATCGAAGACGCAGAAAAGAAAGGACTGCTGAAACCGGGAGCGACCATCATCGAACCGACAAGCGGAAATACCGGAGTCGGACTGGCTTTCGTTTCGGCTGCCAAAGGATATAAATTAGTCCTGACGATGCCTGAAACGATGAGTATAGAACGTCGTAACCTGTTAAAAGCACTTGGAGCCCACCTAGTATTAACTCCCGGAGCCGACGGCATGAAGGGAGCCATCGCCAAAGCCGAATCATTACGTGACGAAACACCTGGTTCCATCATCCTGCAACAATTCGAAAATCCGGCTAATCCGGCCAAACATGTGGAAACGACTGCCCAGGAGATCTGGCGTGATACGGACGGCAAAGTCGATATTTTCGTGGCAGGTGTCGGCACAGGTGGCACGGTCAGCGGTGTCGGAGAAGGTTTGAAAGCACATAATCCGGATATAAAGATCGTAGCGGTAGAGCCGAGCGACTCCCCCGTCCTCTCGGGAGGAAAACCGGGACCGCATAAGATACAAGGTATCGGAGCTGGCTTCATCCCTAAAACATATAACGGCAAGTTTGTCGATGAGATCATTCAGGTTGAAAACGACGATGCTATCCGGACCAGCCGCGAACTGGCACAGACAGAAGGTTTGCTTGTCGGCATCTCTTCGGGTGCAGCAGTGTATGCGGCATTGAAACTGGCAGAACTGCCTGAGAATGCCGGAAAGACAATCGTCGCCTTACTGCCGGATACAGGGGAACGGTATCTTTCTACGGTACTATACGCGTTTGAAGAGTATCCGTTGTAAGTGAAGAGTATTCATTGTAAGTGAATATCAGAAATGAACTGTACCATTATAAAAGAGGCTTAGCTGTTACAGGTTCATTTGCCGTCAGTTTTAACTGACGGTTTGCAGATAGTTTATCTCTTTTTGGCTTTAGCCACATTTCTCTTTAATGGGGATATATTTTAAAATGGAACTAAAGTCCAAAGAAATAGCTATTTACAAATCCGTCAGTTAAAACTGACGGCAAATGAACCTCTAACAAATAAGCCTTACTTGAAATAAACCTGTAACAAGCAGGCCTTACTTGTTATCTCTTCCCCAACAAATAATAGTCAAATATTAAACTAATATCAAAGAAATTCCTATCTTTGCATCCCAAAAACAGCAAGTATGACGGATAGTGAATTAGCGCACGAACTTAATTTATTGATATTAAAGACCCGGATGACATTCCGGCAAACGATTCAACGATTACTTAAAAGAAACAATGTCGATATGACCTTCGAGATGCTTCAGGTCATGCATTGCCTATGGAAAGAACAGGGTGTCAGCCAACAAACGCTGGCGGAAAAGACAGCGAAGGACAAGGCATGCCTCACCAACCTGATCAACAACCTGGAGAAAAAAGGATGGGTAGTACGCCGGGAAGACACCAACGACCGGCGTAACAAACTCATATTTCTTACGCCGGAAGGAGAAAAAGTGGCGGAAAAGATAAAGTCACTCCTAAAAGATATGTACACACAGATAGGCAACCAAATGAATACCCGCCACATGGAAGCCTGCATGAAGCATCTGAATAAATTGAATGAGATATTTGATCAGATATAGTTTATTAATGTTACTGTTTATTTGTAAGCCTGTTGCGACTTATTCCCAACAGGCTTACTCGCTTTCTCTCGACGAGTTATTCCGTCTGGGGACAGAGAACAGTTTGCGCCTGCAAGCCTCCCGCATGGAGGAAGTCATCGCGGGTGACAAGGAAAAGACGGCAAAGACCTCACGCCTACCCGGTATCAGTATCGGTGCGACAACCGGATATATCGGACAGTCTACCGTCTTCCGCAAAGGATTGGCGCAGCCCGTGCATCCCGACCTGCCCGACTGGTCGCACAATTATAATGTAGAGGTGACCCAACCCGTCTACCGCGGAGGGAAAATCCATTATAACATCAAGCGGGCTTCCCTGGAAAAAGAGATTGCCACACTGAACTCGACCAACAGCGAGGCAGAGATCAAACTCCTTTTGCTCCGCCGGTATATGGACCTTTTCAGCCTTTATAAACAAAGAGACGTATTCGCCCGCAACGTGGAAGAATCCACACGCAGGCTGGACGATATCCGCAGGTTGAAGAAGGAAGGCGTCGTCACCCGTAACGATGAGTTGCGCAGCGAACTGCAACTGACCAACGACCAGCTAGCCTGCCGTGAAGCTGACGACGATATTTCCATTGTATCGCAACAACTCGACGTCCTGCTCGGACTGGACGAGTCGTTACTTCTGCAACCCGATACAACACTGCTTTATACAGCTGTTTCGCTGGAAGACTACGAGATATACGTCCTGCAGGCTTACAGCAACTATCCGGAGTTGCAAATCGCCCGCTATAACACGAAACTGGCGGAAAACGACATTCGCCTGTCGCAAGCAGATTATCTGCCTTCCCTTTCCATCCGGGCCGCCAATACACTGTCACGCCCGTTGAGCACTACGATGGAAGATATATTTTCCAATAACTGGAATATAGCGTTAAGCCTGTCTTACAACCTGTCTTCCCTCTATCAGAACAAGCATAAAATGCACGAGGCCAAACAATACGTCCGCCTCCGAAAAAACAGGGAAGACCAGATACGGCAGGATATCCGTATCAATGTCAGAAGTGCCTGGATCAGGCATCACGAAGCACTCGACCGTGTACAGGCACTCCTGTTATCGGTCAGACAGGCCGAAGAGAACTATCGCATCGTGCGGAACCGTTATCTGAACCAGTTATCCATCCTGACCGACCTGCTCGATGCCAGCAGTGTCAGGCTCGAAGCCGAACTGCAACTGACGAATGCCCGTACCGAGGCCGTTTACAGCTACTATGAACTGATGCGTTCGTGCGGCAATTTATAACCGATAAAACAATTCTGTATGTCAGCATTACATAAGAAAAGAAAACAATTACTACGGTTGAAGATCAGGAACATCACCCTCAACACGGTCTGTATCCTGCTTGCCTTCGGCGGAATATCATGGACCGTGAACTATTTCTGGAAATACGTGAACTACGAGATCACCAACGATGCCGTAGTCGACCAGTATATCATCCCCGTCAATATCCGTGTACCGGGATACATCAGAGAAGTCCGTTTCACCGAACACCAGCAAGTCAAGGCAGGCGACACGCTTCTTATCCTCGACGACCGTGAATACCGCATCAAACTGAAAGATGCTGCAGCGGCCCTTCTGGATGCACAAGCGTCTAAAGACATCTTAAGCTCCGGCATCGAAACATCGCAGGTGAATATCGGTATCCAGGAAGCGAATATCGCGGAGACGAAAGCCCGTTTGTGGCAACTCGAACAGGATTATCAACGGTATACCAACCTGCTGGCGGAAGAATCCGTCTCACAACAGCAATATGAACAGGTCAAAGCAAACTACGAAGCCATGAAAGCCCGTTACGATGCTTTGTTGCGCCAAAAGAATGCCGCCCAGTCCCAATACACGGAAACGAGCAAAAAGAGCGGCAGCGTCGAAGCCACGATCCTTCGCAAGGAGGCTGATCTGGAGATGGCGCAACTGAACCTCTCCTATACAGTTGTCACCGCCCCTTTCGACGGATACATGGGACGGCGTACACTGGAAACCGGGCAACTGGTGCAGGCAGGGCAAACCCTCAGCTATCTCGTTCGCGGCAACGACAAATGGATTACCGCCAATTACAAAGAGACACAAATCAGCCACATCTATATCGGGCAACAGGTCCGCATCAAGGTGGATGCCATCGACAACCGTATCTTCCACGGCACGGTAACGGCTATCTCCGAGGCGACAGGATCTAAATATTCGCTGGTCCCGACCGATAATTCGGCCGGTAATTTTGTCAAGATACAGCAACGTATCCCCGTGCGGATCGACCTCACAGATGTTTCGCTCGAAGATATGAATCTGCTCCGTGCCGGAATGATGGTGGAGACGGAAGCATTGAAGAAACAGTGAAAGATACGTATTATACGGATTTTCTTATTTAAAGCAAATAAAAACATATGGCTCAACAGGTTTTACTGAATGTCCCGATACGTCCCTGGGTTCCCCGGTGGCTGGGGATTGTCACGGCCTTTGTCGTCATGCTGCCGATCATCCTCATCAACGGGGCTTATACGGGGAATATCACCGAAGTTTCGGGAACGCTCGGCGTATTGAGCGAGGATATCAGTATGGCCTACTATGCGACATCGGCAGGCATGGCGGTCTCCTACCCGCTTATCCCCAAGGTCCGCCCGGTGGTAACGACCAAGACGATCCTGTTGATCGACCTGCTGTTGCAAGTTATATTGAGCTTTATTTGTGCACAGGTAAACCAGATGGATATCATCATTGTCTGCAGTTTCTTTATCGGTTTCCTGAAAGGGTTTGCCATGCTGGAGATCATCCTGATGATCCGCCCGCTTTTCAGTCCGCAGAATGTCCGCAGCGAGTTTTATGCCTATTTCTACCCTATCGTCTTTTCGGCGGGGCAGGTATCGATGGCAATCACGGCACAGCTCGCCTACTACTATCAATGGCAGTATATGTATTATTTCGTTATCCTGCTGTTGCTGGTCGCCATCTCTTTTGTCCTGATGTTTTTCCGGTATGCGAAGCGCCCCGTTCATTTTCCTTTTAAGGAGATAGACTGGAAAAGCATCCTGATCATGGCCTCTATCCTGCTCTTCACGATCTGGTCGGCCACATACGGCAAAACGCTCGACTGGTTCTCGTCCGCCAAGATCACCCTGTACGTATTGTCATTGCCGGTATTGGTCTGGTTGTTCGTTTCACGGCAAAAGACACAGAAGAATCCTTATATCCGGCTGGAAATACTGAATAGCAGCAAAGCGCTGATCGGTTATTTCTTTATGATGCTGGTCATGTTCTTTTCGGCTACGAGTTCGCTGGTCACAAGCTATATGAATAACATCATACGGGTCGACAGCATGCATGCCAACTTCCTGAACCTCTGGATGCTGCCGGGCTTTATCGGCGGGGCGATAGTTTGCTTCTGGTGGTTCCGCTGGCAGCGGTGGCGTTTCCGTATACTGATAGCCTCGGGAATGGCGTGTTATGTGGTTTATCTTGCTATCCTTTATTTCGGGATCACGCCGGACGGGACGTATGAAATGTTGTATCTTCCGATGTTCCTCCGGGGCATGGGGATGATGATCCTGTTTATCGCTTTCGGGGTGTATGCGGTGGAGGATATGAATCCGAAGTTGATGATATATAATGCTTTCTTCCTGATCAGTTGCCGCTCGGTGATAGCTCCTGCCCTGTCGTCAGCATTCTTTAACAATATGCTTTACCGCCTGCAATTACGGGGTATGACGATCCTTTCGGAAAATATGGACCAGCAAAACCCACTGGCGGCACAGCAATATAATCAGTCTCTCAACAATGCGCTGGCACAGGGGCATAATATGACCGATGCCACCCAGCTTGCAACCAATAGCTTGTATGCGACGCTGCAATCGCAGAGTTTACTGCTTGCCCTGAAAACGATCATCGGTTATGTGTTGATATTCGCCATCGTAATAATGGTTATTTCTCGTTTTACTCCTTTCCATAAGACACTAAAGGTGGAGATCGTGAAGACGGGGGATGATATGGTGTAATGCGTTACTTTTCTCTGGATGGAAAAGTAGATTCAAATATAATATTCCGTCGTATCAACAATCCCGGCACGCAACGCATACTTGGTTGCTTCGTGCACATTGTTGACTTCCAGTTTTCGGAAGATATTCTTTCGGTGGGTGGTGATGGTATGGATACTGGAGAAACGTTCGGAAGCTATCTCTTTGGTCGTTTTTCCCAAAGCGATGGACTTTAATATCTCTTTTTCCGTGGAGGTCAGTACCGGGTGCTCTTTCGGTTCACGAACAAAGTTCTTATTCGAAAGCAGGTGATGGATTCGCTGGCAGATAAAACGCCGGGAATGCAAAGCCGATCGTAAGGCATCCTGTATCTCATCCGATGAAGCATCTTTCAGGACAATACCGAATGCCTCGCTGCTGAAAAGGATACGGCGGATGAAATCTTCACTCAACTCGTCACTGAAAAGTATCCAGGATACCTGCTTGAAACGTTCCTGTACGATCAGCAGTTCGTCGGCACTCGCCAGATCGAAAAGCGTATAATCGAGCAGGACTACAGCCTGCGGATATTGTTGCAGAAGTTGGAGTAGTTCACGTTTACCGGCAGCCTCGGTTACAAGCGAGAAGTCCGGCATCTTATCAGTCAGATATAAGATGCCGGCTTTCGTGATATCCTGATTATCGGCTATGATTAATGTTCGCATCAGCTGGTTACGGATAAGGCTTGTTCAATATCATTGTACAGATCATCGACCGGTTCAAGGCCGACCGACAGGCGGACCGTCTGCTGACTGATATCCATATCCTGACGCTGCTCCTCCGTGAAACTGCCGTAGATGGTACTGGCAGGATGGATAGCCAATGTCTTGTTATCAAACAGATTCGTAGCCCTGCGGATCAACTTCAGGCGATTCATAAAGGCAAAACAGGCTTCGCGGGCAGGCAGGTCGAACGTCAGCATCGCTCCGGGATAACGACCGAACTGGGAAGTGCTTAATTGGTAATACGGATTATCTTCCAGCCCGGTATAATTGACGGACACGATGCCATGTAGGCTTTGCAAACGTTTTGCCAACTCCAGGCAGGTGGAAGCCTGCCGTTCAAAACGGAGCTGCATGGTTTCCAGGCCCAATGTCTGCATATAAGCGACCTGCGGCGTCATATAGGCTCCCAGATTCCGGTGGATCTCTTTACGCAGGCGGGCTGTGAATGCACGTTCGCCAGATTGTTCATACCAATGTTTCAGGATGAATGAATGGCTCCAGTCGAACGTTCCGTTGTCGAGGATCAGTCCTCCTACACTCGTTGCACCTCCGGAAATATATTTGGTACTGGATACGATCTCGATGTCTATCCCGAAATCCTTCCCGTGGAAAACCGTGAAAGGGACGATCGTCGTATCTGCGATCAGGGGAACTTTGGCCTCTCTGGCGATAGACGACAATAACTTTAAATCGACCACTTCCAATTGAGGGTTGGTGATCACTTCCACAAATACAGCGCAGGTATTATAATCGACATTTGCACGAACCTCGTCCGGATTTGTGAGATCACAGAAACGTGCCTCGACTCCGAATGCAGCCAATGTCGTTTTCATCAGCGAATAGGTATTACCGAAGAGATGGGGAGAAGTCACGATATTCGCCCCGGAAAAGCCGATCGCCATCAAGGTATTGCAGATGGCAGCCATTCCGGAGTTGAGCGCAGTCACACTCATAGCTCCGGTGATAGCCTGTATGCGATCTTCAAAATATTGCACGGTCGGATTCGTTATCCGCGAATAAGCATGGTCGGTCGTGCGGCCGCAGAAAGCGGCTTCCATGGCCTCGGCGGAATCAAATTCGTAGGCCGCTGTATGATAGACCGGCATAGACAATGCGTTGTAGGCATCCGGCCTTTCGTAAGGAGTATGAAGCAAACGGGCTTCAATGCTATTTTCTTTCATTTTGTACTATCCTTGAGTAATTTTCTTTTTGCCGGTACAAATGTATGATTCATTTACATTCGAAGTATACAAAATCAGATTTTTTTACCATCCGCCCGGTCTTCCGCCACCACCGATATTCCCTCCGCCGCCCGGTCCGCCGGAGTAAGAACCGACAGTCGTGACTATCGAACTAACGGTAAAGGTAGCGGCCTGTGTTCCGCCGGAATAGGTCGATCCGGTATATAAGCCGCAAAAATCAGAGCCGCCCGTAGCCGTTCCTCCGGTATAGATAGTATAGCCCGAACCGGATGCAAGGGCAGGACTACTGAATAATAATGTCATTTGCTGGAGCGTACGCAGTATCTTGAAAGTCAGGATATCAGCACCATCATCCGAACTTATATGGAATAATGTATTTTGAGTACCGCTTCCACCGTAGATCAGGGAAGATTGAGTGCATGCATTAGTGGTCGGTGTGCTGGTGCTTCCTCCTACTCCGATGATTGTTCCGCCGGTGATCTTGAATGTATTCTGGTCACAGTCAAAGCCTTCTTCCGGCGAAGAAGTACCGATGGAGACGACAGTGCCTCCGGTAATCGTCAGCGTGCCGTTAGAGTCGATGCCGTCATTTGCGGTACTGTAACAGTAAATGTCTCCGCCGTTAATGACAATGGAAGTGGCCGCATTGATACAGTCGTCGTAAGCCTCGACAATGATATAGCCGTCGTTAATGACCAGTTCGCGCTTGCTCTCGATACCTTCCGCTTCCGAACGGGAAGTTTTTACTTTTATATTTCCGTTATTGATAGTCAGATTTCCCAGGCTTTTGATTCCTTTGGCAGAAGTGCCTGTCGTAGTAATATCGATCGTTCCTCCGTTGATATCCGTATAGGGATTGATAGAAGAGTAGGAACCTTCATAAGAAGTAGTGATCCCGTCATCACCGCAAGTGATTGTTATGTCACCGCCCTGGATAAGGATATATCCTTCCTCACATTCTATGCCATCCGTCGCCGCATGGATCGTCAGGGTTCCACCATCTATCACGACAGCGTCATTCGTATGGATGCCGTCCGAAACTTTACTGGTAAGCATGAAATTTCCTTCATAAATACGAACATAGTCGTCACTGCAAATGGCATGCTTGTTATTACCGTTGACCGTCAGCGAGCCATTACCGTTGAAAATCAGCTGGCCTTCACTGAAAAAGGCTGCTTTCTGGTCTTCGCTGCCATTTGTTGCATAGGAGGAACCATCCGTCAATATATTCTGCGTGTTATCATTCAGCTGAACAAAGACCCGTTTATGTGATTGGATATTAACAGCCGGACCAGAAGGGTTGGTGATGGATACACCATCCAGTGTCAGCTTGAATTTATAGTCGCTGTAAATCTTTACCATCCCGTTGGTTGTCGAACCGGAGAGAACATATTCTATTTCTTCCGCTGTCGAAACGATCGTCACTTGTCCGCCACTGATCCGAACAGATACGCCGTTGTCCGACATCGGGTTGGAAACTGTGACCGTATTATCAAAAGAAACCGTGACCGTACTGGAAAAAGAAGAGTTATCTACCTGATCATTCTCATCGTCCGGGACAGCCTTTGTTTCTTCACCGGAAGAAATGTCGTCTGCACTGCATGCCGGTAAAGACGATACCAGTATGAACAGGGAAACAGCAAACAGATAGCTCTTTACAATGGTATATTTTATCATATCCTTTTGTTTTTTGATTTCCAAAAATAGCGTTCCCTCCTATCTTCTAAAAAAAGAATCTGTAAACGGGATGTTTTTATCAATGAAATAAATCTTATATCGCATTATTTCATTTATTATCTGATTATCGATAACCTCACAAAAGTAAGTACAACTGAAAAGTGACTACCGGATAGGAGCAGATAGGGATGGTTAGTGCTGGATAAAGACAGTTAGTCTTTATTGGAAAAAGCAATGACAACCGCTGTCGAAACATAGGTGTTTTAACGACAAAACATATATGATTTGCAAACGAAACATATATGTTTTGAAAAATGATTTACTTTGTAATAGAGCGTTAGAGAACGGTTTGCCTCCTACTGAAAAAAATCGAAAAAATACCCTATTATAAATTCTATATTAAAGATACTTCTATCTATATTTAAAGAGAGACCGGTCCGTGTATATAAGGTGTGTTTTATAACTTGCTTTGGGCACTTGAAATTCATTAGGTGTGGCGTATAGAAGACGTATAACTCAGCGTATAACTTAATTTCTTTAATTGTACGATATAGAACTAGCATCAAGACACTTGGTCCTACAATCTGATTATGTCTGGTCGGAGTTCCGAAAATTTTGATTCAGAAATTATTGAATCTTTCTCTCCTACTTATATCTCAAAAAATATTTTCATTGAATAAAACCGCCACTTCACTGATTATTTTTTCCCATCAATAAAAGCATCTCTATTTTTGAAACCAAAATGTAGAGGTTTAGTAAGAGGTTTAGTTATTAGTCTGAAAAGTAATATGGAAGAAAAGATTATCGACACTATTCTAAAAAGCTTCCCCTCCATCTCCCTGAGTGAGATGGAGGGTGTCCGGCTGATGAACCGGATAGATACCAAGTACACGATAACGTCAGAGCAGTTGGTCTGTTTCCTTCGCCTGTTGCAAAAGGACTATTATATACAGGAAATAAACAGTAAACGTGTCAGCCCCTATCGCACCGTCTATCTGGATACACCGGGACTATCCATGTATCTGGCACACCAGAACGGACGCAAAACTCGTGAGAAAATACGTATGCGTTCCTATATAGATTCCTGCCGGACTTTCCTTGAGATAAAAGATAAAAACAATAAAGGAAGAACACGAAAAGTACGGATGCCCCTCTCCTCCATGAATTCATACCTGGTAACGGAAGCAGAAGTGTTTCTTTATGAACATGCCTCCTTTCAGTTGCAAGACTTAACGTTACAGGTTGAAAACCAGTTCAACCGTATCACCCTGGTCAACCGGGAGAAAACAGAACGGCTTACCATCGATACGGATCTCTGCTTCCGCCATCTCTCTTCCGGAAAAGAACAATCGTTACCCGGACTGGTCATTATCGAACTGAAGCAGGACGGAAATATCCCCTCCCGTACCAAAGTATACCTTTCGCAATTACATATCCACCCGGTAAGTATCAGCAAATATTGCCTGGGTATGCTCCTGACGAACCCGGAAGCCAAACGCAACCGCTTTAAAAAGAAACTCACTCAAATAAATAAACTAGCAAACTATTCTTATGGATACATTATTTGATATCGTAGAGGAAACACAGTTGATGGGCACTCCCGTAATGGATACGGAAGCGTTCATACAACTGCTTATCCGGTTCTTTTTCAACTTCGTGATTGTCGGGATAATCATCCATTTCTTTTATTACCCGAAGAGTCGGCGGAGGGATTACTATTTCACATTCTCCCTGATCAATGTCAGTGTCTTTTTCCTGATCATCCTGATGGGAAGCGTGAAGCTGAAGATCGGCTTTGCCCTGGGTATATTTGCCATCTTCGGGATCATCCGCTACCGGACAGAATCGGTCCCTATCCGCGAAATGACATATCTCTTCATCATTATCGCCCTATCCGTTATCAATGCCTTGTCTGTACAGATCAGTTATGCCGAACTGATTGCGACAAACTGTATCTTTATCCTTGTCACCTGGTTGCTGGAAAGCGAACGCTGGCTGAAACATGTATCCTGCAAACTGATCCTGTATGATAAAATCCAGCTGATCGTTCCGGAAAAACGCGAAGAGTTGATAGCAGACCTCCGCCACCGTACCGGACTGAATATACAAAAGATTGAGATCGGGCATATCGATTTCCTACGCGATGCAGCATTCATCAAGGTATATTATGAATCCGAAGTGAGGGAGATCAATTCGGTCGATACAGTAACCCGTTTCCCGCGGGAAGGAGAATAAAACCATTTAAATACATCGATCATGAAACAGCTAAAGATACTATTTTTTACCGCTTCCCTGCTGACTATCCATACTCTTTCAGCACAGGACGACCTGGGCTCCTCCCTTAGCGCCGACATTACTAAAAGGATCATTCCCGGGTTGAACCTGTCGCTGGAAGAAGACTTCCGGCTACGTGATAACCTGAGTGAGGTCGACCGTTTTTCGACTACACTCGAACTGAGCTATAAGCCCTGGAAGTTCCTGAAATTAGGTGGTGCCTACAACCTGATCAACTATAACCATGAGACGAAAGGTTGGGAAGTGCGCCACCGGTATTATTTTTTTGCCACCGGTTCTTACCGTATTAACCGCTTTACCGTATCTTTACGGGAGCGTTTTCAGAGTACCTACCGTGTCGGAGTGAAGGAAACAAGCAAACGGGCAAACCCGAAACTGTATCTTCGCAGCCGCCTGGAGGTGGAATACGATATAAGGAATTGCAAATTCGAGCCTTTTGCCTCTGTCGAGCTATACAATACACTGAACGATCCGCAGGGAAACAAGATGAACAAGTTGAAATACACGGCAGGAAGCAAATATAAGCTGAACAAACGTAATTCGTTGCAACTCTATTATCGTTACGTCAACTTCAAAGACGATGACGAAGGAAACGGTAAACATATGATAGGATTGGGATATTCATATAAATTCTGACAGCAATGGAGAAACAGGAACGACGACAGAAGCTACTGGAAAACCTGATCTACCTGATTATCTGGGTAGTCATTCTGGTGTCCCCGCTTCTGGAACATAAATATAACGGAGAGACGATCAACTGGAACGATATTTTCCGCGCCTGGAAAATGATCGCACCTTTCTTTATCCTTTTCCTGATCAATAATTATGTGCTTATTCCTTTTTTACTGATAAGGAAAAAGTCATGGCTTTACCTGCTATTCTCCTTGCTGACCGTCTGCCTGATATTTGCCTTGAATCCTTTCATCAAATTCAAACGGCCCGGAGGAATGGAGAAACATCCGCCACGTGAATTTATGATGAACCGGCCGCCGAAAGAGGAAATGCGGGGACCTAAATTCCCGATGGAGAAAGAACCGCCCAGGCAAGCTATGCGCCCACCGATGTGGCAGATGCCGGGGATGATCTCTCCTATGGTAAACTTCATCCTGACAGCTATCCTGGTACTCGGCCTGAATGTTGCCATTAAGCTCCTGTTCAAATCGATCCGTGACGAGCACCGGATGAAGGAACTGGAGAAACATACCTTACAAACAGAACTGGAATACCTGAAACATCAGATCAATCCACATTTCTTTATGAATACGCTCAACAATATCCATGCGCTTATCGACCTGGATACGGAAAAAGCGAAAGAGACTGTTCTTGAGTTATCCAAGATGATGCGTTATGTTTTATATGATGCCACCCAGCCCACCTTGCCGCTGGCAAAAGAGATCGCTTTCCTGGATAATTATATCGGATTGATGAAACTCCGCTATACGGACCAGGTTGAAATAGGGGTATCTCTCCCGGAAGAGATACCGAACGTACAGATTCCTCCCCTGCTCTTCATTTCTTTTCTTGAAAATGCGTTCAAGCATGGGATCAGTTACCGCCGGAAGTCATTCATCCACCTGTCGATGGAGATTAAAGAGAACGAAATAGAATGCCTCGTGATCAACAGCAGTTTCAACAATGCGACCGAACAACACAAAGGGATAGGACTTGAAAATGTGAAGAAGCGGCTCCGTTTGTTATACGACAATGATTATACGTTGGATATCCAAAGTGAGAATAATGAATATCGTGTTTTACTGATAATCCCCATACAATCATGATCAGATGTATTGCCATTGATGATGAACCGCTGGCGCTCACACAAATAACCGGTTATATAAAAAAAGTACCTTTTCTTCAACTGGTCAAAAGCTGTTCGAGTGCACTCGAAGCACTCGATGTTATTGCTTCGCAACCCGTCGACCTGATTTTTGCCGACATCAATATGCCGGACCTGAACGGGATGGATTTCGTTAAATCGCTGGTAAAGAAACCGCTTGTTATCTTTACAACTGCTTATTCGGAATATGCCGTAGAAGGTTTCCGCGTGGATGCGCTCGATTATCTGCTAAAGCCATTCGGATACGGCGATTTCCTGAAAGCGGCAAACAAGGCATTGCGACAGATGGAATTACTAAAACCATCCGCCATAGTCCCTGAAGTAAAAGATGAAAACAGCCCGTCGGAAAGCAAAGACCTTTACATCAAAGCGGATTACAAAATGATCCGGATAGATATGAGCAAGATCCTGTATATCGAAAGCCAGAATGAATATGTCCGCATCTTTACCGAAGACCAGAAGCCGGTCATGTCTCTTATCAGCATGAAATTACTGGAAGAGAAATTACCTTCGGGCAAATTCATGCGTGTACATCGTTCGTATATGGTAAACCTCTCAAAGATAACGGCAGTAGCCAATAACCGTATCATTTTCGGAAAGGACACTTATATCCCTATCGGCAACCAGTACAAAGATAAATTCACTCAATATCTGGATACCCGCTTCCTCGGGAAATAGATATTATTTATCTGTAGACAGAAGGCATCTTACAGAATTATCAAACAAATATTAGCAGATCCAAACGTTAAATCGTATCTTTGAATTCATATAAAAACGGACAAACAAACAGTTCATATGAAGATTATCACATACAATGTAAACGGTCTGCGTGCAGCCGTTGGAAAGGGATTGCCCGAATGGCTCGGTGAGCAGCAACCGGATGTACTTTGCCTGCAGGAAACCAAACTGCAACCGGACCAGTTTCCGGCAGAAGCATTTGAGGCTCTGGGCTATAAAGCCTATTTATTCAGTGCACAAAAGAAGGGATACAGCGGTGTCGCCATCCTGACCAAGCAGGAACCCGATCATGTGGAAATCGGCATGGGAATAGAGAAATACGATAATGAAGGACGCTTTATCCGTGCAGATTACGGCGATATCTCCGTCGTAAGCGTCTACCATCCTTCAGGGACCAGCGGTGATGAACGCCAGGCGTTTAAGATGGAATGGCTGGAAGACTTCCGGAACTATGTAGTGGAATTGCAGAAAACACGTAAGCAACTGATCCTTTGCGGCGACTATAATATCTGCCATGAACCGATAGATATCCATGATCCTGTGCGAAATGCGACCAACAGTGGTTTCCTTCCTGAAGAACGCGAATGGATGACGCGGTTCCTCGATGCCGGATTTATCGACACGTTCCGTTTCCTGAATCCCGACAAGCAGCAATATACCTGGTGGAGCTACCGCTTCAATGCGCGCAAAAACAATAAAGGCTGGCGCATCGATTACTGCATGGTAAGCGAACCGGTAAAGCCGTTACTGAAAGAAGCCTACATATTGAACGATGCCATACACTCGGATCATTGCCCGGCGGTGTTGGAAATCAAATAAAAGATAAGAAGAAATTGTATCAAAAGACGGTATTTACCGGACGCAGAATTCTAAGACATCTACGTCCGGTTTATTTGTTTTGATATGTCTACTAAAACCTATTCCCGCCAATACTCCGGCTTATCCATCGCTTCGGCACATTTAACTTTCCCTTTGGGGAAATCTTTCGTTTCCGGGATGAGGAACTGATACATCCAACAGTCTGCATAGATGCTTTCGATCGGATAAGGAGGCGGATAACCGGCCTCTTCTGCCTTTCCTTTAAATCCGTGGCGGGGATAATATTCTTTATGTCCCAGAACAAATACCAACTCCACACCCATCTCCTTCAATATCCGATGCCCTTCGCGGATCAATAAACCGCCAATTCCTTGCTTCTGATATTCCGGTTTTACAGCTAATGGAGCCAGGATATACACAGAAGGAGAAGGACCGGATCCTTCCAGTAAGGCCTTTGTGAAAAGAATATGCCCTATGGCTTCCCCCTGGTAACAGGCAAGTAGCGAAACAAATGGTTCGGCACTCGCATCTGCAAGCAAATCCTTCACCAGGCGAGCTTCGTCTTCCTCGCCAAAAGCAAGCCGTTCGACATTCATTACGTCACTGAAATCGTCGGAAGTAGCCTTCCTGACATGTACGTCATTCAAATTCATGATTATTTATATTAATGGTTATTATGCTCCCTTATGGGAACACTTTATTCGTACAAAAAAGGAAATAAAAATAGGGTTCGGATAAAGATAGATATCCGAAAAAGAAAAGTGGCCAGCCTATAAAGAGTTATAGGCTGTTATTACGCACTTATAGATGTAGAATGTAGTGTTTTCAAAAAACTGTTTTTATAATTCGGGAGCAAATATAATAAAATAATCCAGTCAATAACGTTTCAGTGCCGGAAGAAGTATTTCTTCCATTATCTTATATCCATCCAAAGTGGGATGTACACCGTCCTTTGAATATTTCTCGGGCAATCCTCCCCTTTCATCAGCCAGTCGGGAATGATAATCGATATAAGTTAGTTTGTTACGGTCGGCATAAGCTTTGATCATTTTATTCAGTTCGATAATTTTACCGGCAGGTTCCAAGCCTTTACGCCATCCGAAATCGTATGCGGGTAATAAGGAACAAAGGATCGCATCTATATTATTAGCCTTTGCCAACTCAACCATAGAGATTATATTTCCGAGGATATTCTCCATTGCGATATATCCGTTATTCTGTGCGATGTCATTCGTACCGGCCAGGATCACGACTGCTTTAGGTTTCAGGTTGATTACATCTGCACGGAATCTGACCAGCATTTCTGCCGTTGTCTGCCCGCTAATGCCTCTGCCTATAAATCCATTTGTTTTAAAGAATAACGAATCGGTCGACCACCAGCCATCCGTAATCGAGTTTCCCATGAAAACTACTTTGGAGGGAGTTTTCACTGTCTTGTTAGCCTCTGCGTAACGGCCAAACTGTGCCCAATCTTTCTGCTGGCCGAAAAGAGACGATGCAGTAAGTATGCATACAGCCAGCATAAAACATTTCTTAAAGTTCTTCATAATATGATTTTATTAAGTTCCAGAAGAAACAAAAGTAACGCTTTTATCTTTATCTTTGCAAAGAATCTAAATCAAAAACACGTCATATTCTCATGAAAAACTATTTCAGAAGAAATCGTTTCTTTATTCTGTCTGCTTTTTGGATGCTTCTGTTTCATTCTTCCTTATATGCAATAGACGGAGCCGGTATGGCATTTAAGGTCAGTTTGTCGGGAAAGATCTATCATAAGTTTTCCTTTTTATTTGAAGAAGATATCCGTCCTAAATCCAATTTCAAGCAAGCAGAATGGTTTCTGACTACAGGGGAAATCAACTATACATTTAATCCGTATGTAAAAGCCGGAGTGGCTTATATGCTGCTTTGCCAGTATAAGGCTTCGGAAGAATTACGCAATCGTTATTATGTGTATGCTTCGGCATCTTATCCGATCGGTAACCTTTCTTTCTCTTTACGGGAAAGATTTCAAAGTACTTTTAAGACAGGCGGCCAACATCCTAAAAATTATCTCAGGACTATGTTGACCGTTTCATACAAAATCGGTAAAACAGGCTTCTCCCCTTTCGTTTACGGAGAATTGTTCAATAACACCGGCCACCAAGGGAATATGTACACAGAGCGTATCCGCCTCTCTACCGGAAGCGATTATAAGATCAATAAGCAAAATACGTTACAGCTATATTATCGTTACCATATATTTAATGTATATGATCCTGTCAACTACAAACATGCAATAGGGCTGACCTATTCGCACAGATTCTAAAAAATAACTATCTTTGCAACTTGAATAAATAAAAAGACATGATACGGAAAGCCCGTGCTTTCCCGAGTGCTTGATAAACCTCGTAAAAAACAAGAATTATGCAGAGAACAACTGTCACAATCCCGTTCATGCTGCTGGGTATTCTCTTTAATATATGCCTGGTAGCTTCCAATCTTTTAGAGACAAAAGTCGTACAGGTATTCGGCATCACCGCCACTGCCGGACTGATCGTATTCCCTATTTCCTATATTATCAACGACTGTATAGCCGAAGTATGGGGATTCAAGAAAGCTCGTTTGATCATCTGGAGCGGGTTCGCATCCAATTTCCTGGTTATCGGATTTGCCCAACTGGCTGTTATGTTGCCTGCCGCCCCTTTCTGGGAAGGCGAAGATGGATTTAATTTCGTCTTCGGGATGGCGCCGCGCATAGCCATTGCCAGCCTGATCGCTTTCCTGGTCGGTTCTTTCCTGAATGCATACGTTATGAGTAAAATGAAAATTGCATCGAACGGGAAACACTTTTCCGTACGGGCAATCGTCTCGACCTTAGTCGGTGAAAGTGCAGATTCGATGATCTTTTTCCCGATAGCTTTCGCCGGACTGATACCGGCTAAGGAACTACTGATCATGATCGGAACACAGGCTGTCCTAAAGTCTTTGTATGAAGTGATAATCTTGCCGGTAACTGTCCGCGTTGTGAAATACATAAAGAAGGTAGACGGCAATGATGTGTATGATATAGGAACATCTTATAATATATTAAAAGTGAAGGATATATAAGAAAGAAGGTTGAAATGTACCAATACAGAGAGCAACAGGTTCGGATATTATCAGATGTGAACTACTTTATAGTGTCTGTTCATAGTGACAGATGGTAACTGATTCCCCTCTCGAGAGGGGATAAGGGGTGTGTTATCTTACTCTGAAACAAGCGAATTTCACACACCCC
>Ga0129308_1000108_pt1 | contig 143465 bp, 117 predicted proteins | sample L827metagenome_FD_94440 | JGI IMG/M metagenome (GOLD analysis project Ga0129308, IMG submission 94440) | Ring-tailed lemur group fecal microbial communities from Wisconsin, USA - L827 metagenome | ecosystem: Host-associated > Mammals > Digestive system > Large intestine > Fecal | place: USA...
ACAGAAAGACTGTATTCCGAGTGGTCGGATAGAAAAAAAGTGAAAACCTTGTAAAACAGGCAGGAGGCAGATAATGGATTTATCTGCCTCCTACCCGTTTACAAACAATTTTTTGGAAAAAGATTATAAATATTTCTTGGTAGTTTCAATCAAAGACGCATATTCTTCGTCTGATAAAAATTTCTCTCCCGGATTCATGGCAAATACGCCGCCCCACTCATATTCGTCGGCGTATTTCGGCACCAGATGGAAATGCAGATGGTGTCCGGTATCGCCGTAAGCGCCGTAGTTGATTTTCTGGGGATGGAAGGCTGCATGAAGCGCTTCAGCCACACGGTTGATATCTTCCATATAAGCCGCACGTTCCTCCGCGGTTAATTCCACGATTTCACTGACATGCTTTTTATGCGCCACAATGACGCGCCCCTTGTGGCTCTGCTCCTTGAACAGGTAAACCTTGGAGGTATTAAGCTCACAGATTTTGATGCCGAACTGGGCAACTAAATCGCCCTCCATACAATAAGCGCAGTTGTTATCCATAATGTGTTCTCCCTTTATTTCTGGTTAAAGTGAACCGCGAAACCTGCGATTTCGTCTTTTAAGTATGCAACGGTAAGCTCGCCCTTGTCATTGTATTTGAAGGAAGACTCGTCAAATACAAAGCCGCGTTTCTCTAAGTGGTAGATAGCACGGTCAAGGTAGTTGGTCTGAATGCAGATATGACCGTTGGTTCCGCGTCCCGGATTCTTCATCATCTCGATTAAAGAGCCAACGAACATAGAGCTGTTTCCAACCTTTACATTCTCGCCCAGAAGGGTTGCAAATTTTGCGGACTCAGAAGCGGCAACTTCCTCGTTTGCGTTGTTGACGCCCACATGCAGTAATTTAAAGCCTAACATGGTGGCAACGGCTTCTTTGGTTAATGCGGTAATGCCGTCCCAGTCTTTTGCTGCAATCATGTCTTTGTTTACCATCCAGGAACCGCCGCAGGCGATGATTTTCTTGAAATCAAGGTAGTTTGTCAGGTTCTTTGCGTTGATACCGCCGGTTGGCATAAATCTCATCTTGGTGTAAGGCGCAGCCATGGATTTAATCATGTTTAAGCCGCCTGCTGCCTCAGCCGGGAAGAATTTAACCACCTCAAGACCAAGCTCGATGGCAACCTCTACGTCGCTTGGGTTAGAACATCCCGGTGTTACAGGAATACCCTTGTCCACACAGTATTTTACTACTTTGGGATTTAAGCCCGGACTTACGATGAATTTTGCGCCTGCATTTACGGCGCGGTCAACCTGCTCGATGGTAAGAACAGTACCTGCCCCCACTAACATTTCCGGGAACTGTTCTGCCATGATGCGGATGGATTCTTCTGCAGCAGCGGTACGGAATGTAACCTCTGCACAGGGAAGTCCGCCGTCGCACAATGCTTTTGCCAAAGGCGCTGCGTCCTCTACATTGTCAAGGGCGATAACCGGGATAATACCGATTTTGGAAAACTCTTCTAATACTTTGTTCATGATATCTTCTCCTTTTTGTGATTTATAAACTACTGCACGATAACCGTGCATTGGGCACGAAACTAAGTTCCACAATATGAAACAATGTTTCATAAGATGGTACAATATAATTATAACATCTCAAATTACCTTGTCAACCTATTTTCCGAAAACTGTGCAGGAAATCTTCTCTTATTGACGTGAAAAGTTTATTTCTTTTTTGAAAAATGGGAAATTATAATATTGTAGGTTTTCTATAAGTATGGTAGACTTTCTTTGTTTTTATGACAAAAAGAATGAAGAAAGAAACAGGAGGAACACTATGTCTGAAACAAAAAACACAGGAAATAAAAGGAAAATAGGAATTGCTGTGGCAGCGCTTTGCGCAGCGGCAGTATTGCTTGGCGTGATTTATCTTGTATTTGCGCCGAAGGCTGCGGCGGGAGGCAAAGCTATTGTTATTGAAGTGGTGGACGATAAGCAGGATACTGTTACTTACGAGACCGATACAGATGCGGAGTATCTGCGGGGCGCCATGGAGGATGCGGGAATTGAATTTTCCGGCACAGAGTCGGAGTACGGACTTATGGTGGAAACGGTAAACGGGCTGTACGCTGATTATGTTAAGGACAAGGCTTACTGGGCGTTTTATATGGGGGAGGAGTACTGTAATTACGGAGTGGACACCCAGCCGGTGGAGGATGGAAAAACCTACCGGATTGTGTATACTGTTATGGAATAGCAGAGCGCTGCGGCTGTCTTGGGATAGGGGAGCGCCGCTTGGAACGGAGATTACGATGGAGGGAAAACTGACGGCAAGGGATATCGCGCAGGTCGGTGTAATGATTGCGGCGCTTGAGGCGGCGAAACATGCGCTGGCGTTTCTGCCGAATGTAGAATTGGTGACGCTGCTGATTATGATATATACCCTGACTTTTCAGAAAAAAATTATTTATGTGCTGCCAGCCTTCCTGCTGCTGGAGGGCTGCTGGTACGGGTTTGGCTTATGGTGGGTGATGTATGCCTATATCTGGCCGCTTTTGGCTCTGTGCACTTATTTCCTGCGAAAACAGGAATCCGTGTGGGTTTTTAGTATTTTAGCAGGAGCCTTCGGGCTGGGCTTTGGGGCGCTCTGCTCCATTCCCTATTTTTTTATCGGAGGCAGCAGGACGGCGTTTGCCTGGTGGGTGGCAGGGATTCCCTACGATATCATTCATGGGATTTCGAATTTTATTCTGTGCCGGGTGCTGTTTCTTCCTTTAAAGAATGTCTGCAAAAGACGTTGACTTTTCCTGCGGGTTCATGCTATCATAAATAAAAGTTCCGTATTATGAAACGTGAATTTACATTATGAAACTTTACGGGAAATGTTGAATACGTGTCAGTACGCTGGAATGATATGAGGTAGAAAGATGGCAGAGGAAAAAGAAACAAAAAATCCGGTGCAGTCCGCAGAGCGGATTTTCCAGGTGATGGAGATGTTAGCGGAAAACGGCGAGATGGGGTTAATGGAAATCAGCGCCGCACTTGGGCTTCATAAAAGTACGGTACACCGCCTGCTGATGTCCTTAGTTTATATGGGATATGCCAAGCAGGACGAGGTATCGCAGAAATATATGCTTTCCTATAAAATAGTGAATATGGCGGGAAAGATTTTAGAGCGCATGGACGTGCTGCAGGTGGCAAAGCCCTATCTGGAGCGTCTGTCGGATTTGAGCGGCGAGGCGGTGCATTTAGTTCAGCGGGAGGGCAACCAGATACTATACATCTATAAGATAGAAGCGAAGGTGGGTACCATCCGTATGGTGTCCCATGTGGGAATGATACATCCCATGTACTGTTCGGGGGTAGGTAAGGCGATTATGGCAACCCTGCCGGAGCGGGAGGTCAAGCAAATCTGGAACGAGAGCGTCATTGAGAAAAAGACGGATAAGACCATCACCGATTATGAAGAGATGTTGGAGGTATTAGAGGAAGTAAAGAAAAACGGGTATGCCTTAGATGACGAGGAAAATGAGAAGGGCGTCCGCTGTATCGCCGCCTGTCTGTATGGCTATCAGAAAGAGGTAAAATATGCATTCAGCATTTCCGGTCCCACCAGCCGCATGACAAGAGAGCGGGTGAAGGAGCTGTCCGTGGATGTGAAGCAGGTGCAGGAAGAGCTGTCGAGGGAGCTTGGATATTATAAATAAAATTTTAAAAAAGCAGGAAACCGAAAAGATTTCCTGTTTTTTTGTATAAGAGAAGAAAGATAGGACAATACTATTTCTGATAAAAAATTTTATTTGAAAGTAAAGGAGAATTTTACGATGAAAAAGTTCAGAGTAGTTGCAGCAGGTCTTATACTTACCTTGGCGGTCAGCGCCCTCACAGCATGTGGGAATGGAAAGAATGACAAGAACAACAATGGAACCACAACCAACAACACAAACACAGAGAATACCGTAAACGGAACAGGCACCAATGACAACAATGTTCTTGATACGGAGAACAGAACCGATATGAATGGCACCACCACCAACGGGACTACAAACGGAACCGATGTCAACGGAACGAATGCCAACGGAACCACCAACGGGACAACGAACGGAACCGATGTCAACGGAACGAATGCCAACGGAACCACCAACGGGACAGACGGAGCTGCCACTGACGCAGGAAACGCAGTGGACAGTGTGGTAGACGGCGTCGGCGAAGCGGGAAAGGACATTATTAACGGCGTGGAAAACGGTGTGGATGATATTACCGGAGGCGATAACACAACGAATGGCGATACCGCAGGAACCACCAATGGAACTGCAAGATAAATAGATAAAAAGAAAAAATGCTGTGGGGATATCCTGCAGCATTTTTTTCTGGGGATTGTCCGGTGGATATCCGCTTTGTGCCAACCGAAGAGGAATCGAGAGCACACGGCTGCATATGGAAACAGGAAACCGTTTCTAAAATAAAAATGAATTAATGGGCAAATTTCTTGTGATTAGAGAATTTTTGAATTATAATGAATTTACGAATGAAAATCAGAATAATTTGAGGGAGAAACAGGATGAACAATAATGATTATAGAGAAGTGACGGACGAGGAAGAAAATGGCTCAAACAGCAGTGTATCTGCGGAAGAAAAAACGGAAGTGGCGGCTGCGGAGGTAAAAGAAGAGCAGGAGGACAGAGAAAACGAATATGAGGATATCTGTTATATCTGCCGCAGGCCGGAGCACATTGCCGGGAAAATGATTAAGATTCCCAACAACATCAGCATCTGTCAGGACTGTATGCAGAAGACCTTTGACAGCATGAACGGTTCAGGCTTTCCCATGGACGATATGTTTTCCATGAATATGGGGAAAATGCCGAACATCAGCATGATTAACCTTTCTGATTTGCAGGGCTTTGTGCCGAACAACCAGAAGATTAAGAAGAAAAAGCCAAAAGAGAAAAAGGAACCGGTGATTGATATACATAAAATTCCGGCGCCCCACAAGATAAAAGCATCCTTAGATGAGTATGTGGTGGGACAGGAGCATGCCAAGAAGGTAATGTCCGTGGCGGTTTACAATCACTATAAGAGAATTGCCTCTGACCAGAAAGATGATGTGGAGATTGAAAAATCCAATATGCTAATGATTGGACCCACCGGATGCGGAAAAACCTATCTGGTAAAAACGTTAGCCAAGCTCCTGGATGTGCCCCTTGCCATCACGGACGCCACTTCCCTGACAGAGGCGGGCTATATCGGCGACGATATTGAGAGCGTGGTAAGCAAACTCCTTGCGGCGGCGGACAATGATGTGGAGCGAGCGGAGCATGGCATTATCTTTATTGATGAGATTGACAAGATTGCCAAGAAGCGCAACACCAACCAGAGAGACGTCAGCGGAGAGTCTGTGCAGCAGGGGATGTTAAAATTATTAGAGGGCGCTGAGGTGGAGGTTCCGGTGGGAGCCAGCAGCAAAAATGCCATGGTGCCGATGACCATGGTGAACACCAAGGACATTCTCTTTATCTGCGGCGGTGCATTTCCGGATTTGGAGGACATCATCAAGGAGCGTCTGAATAAGCAGGCGTCCATCGGATTTAAGTCGGAGTTGAAGGACAGATTTGATAAGGACGAAAATATTTTACAGAAGGTGACGGTGGAGGACGTCCGCAAATTCGGCATGATACCGGAGTTTTTGGGACGTCTGCCGATTATGTTTACCTTAGACGCCCTGACGGAGGATATGCTGGTGCGGATTTTAAAGGAGCCGAAGAATGCCATCATCAAGCAGTACCAGAAGCTGCTTGCCATGGACGAGGTGAACCTGATTTTTGATGATGACGCCCTTGGGGTGATTGCGGCGAAGGCGAAGGAGAAGAAGGTGGGGGCGCGAGCCTTACGAGCTATTATTGAGGAATATATGCTGGATATTATGTATGAGATACCGAAGGATGATAATATCGGTACGGTGACGATTACGAAGGATTATCTGGAGAATAAGGGTGCGCCGCTGATTGCCATGCGGGGCTGCCCGGTGATTGGGGAGACAGTAAGACCGCAGATTGCGGCGGGAGAGTAAAAATGAATAAAGCCGACTGGCTGTAAAGATAAGTGAAAAATACCGCAGGAATAATTTGCAACAAGTTATTCCTGCGGTATTTTTATTTTCTCTGCTGCTCCTTATAATAAAGTATCATAAGCCCTAAAACAGCTTCTTTATTTTCTGCATCCAGTCGTTCGAAATACGACAGCAGTTTTTTCTGCTCCGGTGTCAGAACCACAGGCGCAGAAGTCTCGTTAGAGGGAAGTTCCGGTTTCTCTAATTCAATTTGTAAAAGATAATCAGCAGATACATTGTAAAATTCACAAAGATGTTTCAGATTGTCAATGGTCGGTACACTGATATTGCGCTCATAGCTGGATAAAATCTTATTGCTGATACACAGAGCGTTCGCCACATCTGTCTGCTTTAGATTGCGGGCTTCCCGCAAATCGCGAAGCCTGTCCCCTATTTGTTTCATGTTATTTACTCCTTTATTATGGTTCATTTTACTATAAGATTTTGGCTCTATCATGAAATTCAAATTTTTTTGGAAAAAAGGGATTCTTTTTCATTAGTATTCGCAAATAAAGCGAAAATATTTGTTGACAGTCGCATGAAATACGATTATGATTAAGAAAGAATATTTGCGAAAAATGTTGAAAAAAGGAGAATGTCAGAGATGATTACGTTTAACCGTCCGCCCCGGGTGGGGACGGAGGAAACATATATAGCGGAGGCGATTGAAAACAGAAAAATCTGCGGAGACGGCGTATTTACCGGAAAATGCAGTGAATGGATAGAAGAGCATGCCGGTGCGGCAAAGGTGCTTTTGACCACTTCCTGTACCCACGCCACGGAGATGGCGGCGCTTCTTAGTGATATTAAGCCGGGAGACGAGGTGATTATGCCTTCCTATACATTTGTTTCCACGGCAGATGCCTTTGTGCTGCGGGGAGCGAAGGCTGTTTTTGTGGATATTCGTCCGGATACCATGAATATAGATGAGACGTTGATTGAAGATGCGGTGACGGAACGGACGAGGGCTATCGTTCCGGTGCACTACGCGGGGGTAGCCTGTGAGATGGATACCATTCTGGATATCGCAGCACGCCATGGACTTTTGGTGATAGAGGATGCGGCGCAGGGAATGATGGGTACATATAAAGGAAAAATGCTCGGAACCATTGGTGATTATGGCTGCTACAGTTTTCATGAAACAAAAAATTACAGTATGGGGGAAGGCGGAGCGCTTCTGATTCGGGACGCAAAGGATATCGAACGGGCAGAGATTATCCGGGAAAAGGGGACGAACCGCAGCAAATTTTTCCGCGGGCAGATTGATAAATACACCTGGGTGGATGCCGGTTCATCTTATCTGCCCAGTGAACTGAATGCGGCGTATCTGTGGGCGCAGTTAGAGGAAGCGGAGCAGATTTATGAGGACAGGCTGAGGTCCTGGAGTACCTATTATGAGCTGTTAAGCCCGTTAGCGGAAGAGGGGAGGATAGAGCTTCCTGTTGTTCCAAAAGAATGTAAGCATAATGGACATATGTTTTATATCAAAGCGAAGGATTTAGAAGAACGTACCAGGCTGCTTGCTTATCTGAAGGAGCAGGGAGTGGGAGCGGTGTTTCATTATATCCCGCTGCACAGCGCTCCGGCAGGGAAGGTTTACGGGGAATTCCATGGGGAGGATAAGTATACCACGCGGGAGAGCGAGAGGCTGCTGCGGCTGCCGATGTATTATGGATTAGAGCAGAAAGATGTTGTGTATGTGTGTGATAAAGTGAAGGAGTTTTACAGATAAGATGAAGTACTCGATTGTGATTCCCTGTTACAGGTCTAGTGCGACAATTTCTAAAGTGGTAACGATGACAATGCAGGAGATGACAGGAAAAGAAATAGAGTTTATTTTGGTAAATGATTGTTCGCCGGACGAGGGAAAGACTTATCATGCGATAAAAGTGCTGTCTGAGAAATATACGAATGTCATCGCGGTGGACTTGGCAAAAAACGCGGGACAGCATAATGCAGTAATGGCGGGACTGAATTATGCGCAGGGGGATTATATTATAGCAATGGATGATGATATGCAGACCCATCCATCCCAAATACATAAATTATTAGCAGAAGTGGAACAAGGGTATGATATTGTGTATGCATATTATCCGCAGAAAAAGCATAGCTGGTATCGGAATATTGGAAGTGCAATTAACTTTTGGACTGTTAGAAAATTGATAGGAAAGCCAAAAGATTTGAAGACATCCAGCTTTTGGGTCATCAAACGATTTGTTCGCGATTATGTAATACAATATAAGAATGCGTATTCATATATTCAGGGATTGTTCCTGCGTACAACGAGGAATATAAAAAGCGTCCCGGTGGAACATTTTGAAAGAGAGTCTGGAACCTCCAATTATACATTTAAGGCACTGATAAAATTGTGGTCTAATGTGATAGGTTTTTCTGTTGTGCCGTTGCGGTTGGCAGCTATACTTGGAGGAACATTCTCCTTTGTGGGAATTTTTGGAGCGGTTTTTATAATTATCAGAAAAATCCTGTTTCATGTTACAGTGGAAGGTTGGACATCCCTAATGGTTGCAATTTGTTTTTTCTCCGGTATTATTCTATTTTTTATGGGTCTAATCGGAGAATATATTGGTAGGATGTTTTTGGCAAACAATAATCAACCGCAATATGTAGTGCGAAGTGTGTCAGGATGTACATGGGAGGAAAAATAATGAAAAAATTAATGATTTTAGGGGCAGGAATTTATCAAGTGCCGCTGATTAAGCAGGCAAAAAAAATGGGGATTAAAACGATTGTAATTAGTGTTGCCGGGAAATATCCTGGTTTTGATTATGCAGATAAAGTTTATTATGAAGATACAAGGGATTATGAAAAGGTTCTTGAAATTGCTCAGAATGAAAAAATAGACGGAATTGTTACTACCGGCACAGATGTGGCAGTAGTTACGATTGGAAAAGTGTGTGATGAACTTAAATTGTCAGGATTATCCTTTGAGGCAGGAAAAATTGCCACAGACAAAATGCTGATGAAGATGCGGTATGAAGAATGCGGGGTGCGGACAGCGAAATTTCGCAAGGTTCATTTTACATCTGATGATTTAAAGCAGAAAGCAGAGGGATTAAGATATCCGTTAATTTTTAAAGCGGTAGATACGTCGGGGAGCAGAGGAATCATAAAAGTTTTGGCACAGGAGGAGTTTGAGGAAGCGGTTCGGATTGTGCGGGCAAATACACGAAAGGATTATTTCATTATAGAAGAGTTTTTAGAGGGAGAAGAGTTTGGCGCTCAGGCATTTATTTATCACGGAAAGGTGCAGTTTATTCTTCCGCATGGAGACTATGTGTTTCAAGGAAATACAGGTGTGCCGATTGGTCATTGGGCGCCTTATGAATTGGATGCAGCAATCATTGATGATGCGAAAATACAACTTCAAAAGGCTGCCGAAGCAATGAAGTTAGATAATTGTGCCATGAATGCAGACTTTATTTTAGTAGATGGGAAAACATATGTGTTAGAGGTCGGAGGAAGAGCAGGAGCAACCTGTTTGGTTGAACTGGTATCTTTATACTATGGATATAATTATTATGAGAAAATTATTCAGGCTGCGCTGGGAGAGGAAGTTGACTTTTTTAGTCAGGAAGCAAATCCAAATGTCGGAATGCTTTTGCGGAGCGAAAAAGATGGTGTGATAAAAAAAATTGTTAATCGGAATGATGAGGAAGATTCGGCTATTGAGGAAATTCAGTATGACTATGCCGTGGGGGATTCTGTATCCGCATTCCGGGTTGGACCGCATCGAATTGGACATGTAATTGTAAAGGGAGATACGGTAGAAAATGCGAAAGCAAAAATGAAAGATGTGTTAGATAAGATTAAGATTGTTGTTGAGTAGCAGAGGAACGGGAAACCATGGATTTTAGAGTAAGAGATTATATAAGAACTCCGGGGAAATTAGTAACATATTACAAATGGATGAAAAAGGCTCCCTATTTGTCAAAAGAAGAGATAGAAAAACATCTGGTAGAACAATTAAGGGAACTGTGCATTTATGCGGACAGGCATATTCCGTTTTACAAAGAGTGGTTTGCGGAGGCGGGGTTTGTACCGGAAAAAATGGACAGTCTTGCATATTATAGAGAATTACCAGTCTTAGATAAGGAAACAGTACGAAAAAACCAAGACAGAATGCTGTCAGATGAAGCAAAAAAGTTAGGAAGCTGTTCCTGTGAGACGTCCGGTTCCACAGGGACGCCGCTGCATTTTTATTTAGATGAAAATATTAATGCTGCAAGTTTTGTGTTGTTTCATCGAACCTGGTCAATGGCGCCTGATTGGAAGATAGGCAAAACACAGGCGGCATTGACTGGTTATGAAGATGGAGAATATACGTTTAATCCGGTCAACCGAATTTTATATCTCTCATCCTTTTATATGAATGAAGAGAGTGCGGAACATTTTTATAAATTGATAAAGAAGTATCGTGTTAAATTTTTAAGGGGTTATCCGTCAGCGTTGTATCTGTTTGGAAAGATGTTAGAGAAAAAACATCTTAGTTTGAAATTTCCGGTAATCTTTACTGGTTCAGAAACCCTGTTGGATTTTCAGAGAGAATTTTTGGAAGAGTTTTTTGGAGCAAAAGTGATTGACCATTATACACATTGGGAACGGACCGCATCTATTTGTGAATGCATGGAGGGAAATCTACATGCGCAAAATGATTATGGCTATCATGAAATATTAGGAGAGGATGGGCAGCCCTTAGAAAAAGGTGTCGGAAAACTGATATGCAGTAGTTTATACAATAAGGCAATGCCGCTGCTAAGATACGATACTAGGGATTTGGCAGAGTGGGATGAGAACCAGACCTGCCCGTGCGGATGTAATTTCCCAATAGTAAAGCGAGTGGTTGGAAGAATAGAAGATATTGTGATTACACCGGAAGGAAATTATGTGGGAAGACTGGATGCAGCATTTAAATATAATAAACATATCCGGTTGGCTTATATCAGGCAGCATACGGTTGAAGAATTAACAGTAAATTTATGTGTCGATAAGGAATTTAAGCTGGAAGAAGAGCAGATACTTTTGGAATGTGAATTGCGAAAGAGACTTGGAAATGGCATTCGGATTATTTATCGCATAGTTGAGGAGCAGGAAATTCCATATACACCTGCAGGAAAGGTCCGATTTGTGATTTCAGATGTCTGGAATGAGAGGAAAAGGAAGCAATGAGGGATTGAAATTGAATGAGATAAATTTTTTCGGTGACGTTCACTGGGAAGGGCAAAAAGAATTTTTTGAGTGTGAGGTTCCCTATATCTTTAATTTAGAATATGTGGTAGAAACCGCAAATGGTATCCCTGCTATAAATAAAATTAATATTGTCGGAAGTGGAGAATTTCAAAAATGGAGAAAACCGCCAATAGCAGTAAATTTAGCAAATAATCATATTATGGATTTGGGAGATAATGGTTTTCTACATACGATAGAAGCGTTGCAGGAAAACGGTATAGCATTTTTTGGCGCCGGAACGGAAGAAAATAATTACCATAATCCGTGTATCCTTCAGATTAGAGATAAGAAGGTTGGATTTTTGGGTTATATGGATTATGATTTTTTGCTGGAAAAGAGTCAAAATAAAAATAAGTGTGCAGAACCTACGGCTGAGAGGATAAAAAAAGATATACAGATTTGTCGAAAAATGCAGGTCGACACTATTATAGCAAATGTACATTGGGGAAAAGAGGAACGTTCATGGCATAACAGCAGGCAGGAAAAATGGGGACATTTGCTAGTGGATGAAGGAGTAAATCTGGTAATTGGACATCATCCACATTGTATACAACCGATGGAAAAATATAAAGGGAGTTATATTTTTTATAGTCTGGGAAATACTTATTTTCCTGACTTATGCACACCATCTTATTATGATGAAAATGGAAACAGCGAATTTGTTGTTAGAACTCGGAACCTAAAATGTGGGAGAATGTCTTTGCGAGTGAACTATAATCTGACACAGAATAAGGTGGCGAATGTTATAAAAATGGAATATAAAAATGGAAGAATATTTGAACGGGAAGAGGTTTTAGACAAGCCCGTTGTGAGCAGAATGTATAGATTTCCAGTGGTAAATGAGCTTGTAGGGTATGTTAGGCGCATTATCATTTTACTTCGGAGTAATTTTTTTGTAGACGGGAAATTTGTAAATAAGAAGGCAATTATAAAGGAATTTGCTTTTATTACAGCAAGAAGGGAAAAGGAGAAATGAAAAAAACAAGTCAGTTTTTCTTTTTGCATGTCACTATTTTGGTTTTAGCGTTGTCCTTTGTTATGAGTAAAGCGGCAGCTTTGTATATGAGCCAGAATGGTATGTTTAGTTTACCATGTATTCTGAGTTTAATGGCATATGTTGTATTGACCGTGATATATGCGGCTGCATGGCAATATAATTTGGAAAATTATGAGCTTTCTTTTTTGTATACAAATAGGTGTTTTTATATGATTTGGTCGCAAATATTTGCAGTGGCTATTTTTCAGGAGACCTTGTATCACAATAACATCATAGGCTTAATTTTGATTTTTATAGGGGTTTGGGTGAATTCGAAAGATGTTTAATAAGTATGGATTTATGATGATTTTGGCGGTGATTTTTAATTCATTTTCCCAGATACTTTTGAAAAAAAGCGCTGATGAAACAAAGGGAAAAAGCTTTTTGCAAAAAATGCTGAATCATAAAGTGTTTTTTGCATATATCATATTTTTAATTGTATTTCTGGTCAATTTATATGCCTACAGAGGCGTTGGGTTTAAATATGGCGGAGCGATTCAATCAATCGGACAGGTTTCTGTTTTAGTATTATCTGTGCTGTTTTGCGGTGAAAAATTAACAAAAAATCGGATTGTCGGAAATTTGTTGATTTTATGTGGTGTCATTGTGTATAGTTTAAGATAGTTATCGGGATTACAGATATGAAGAGGAGCAATATAGGTTTTTGTGTGATATGCACAGTTTTTCTTTTGATGGTTGTTACATATGCGTTTCAAAATCCGGTATATTGGTTTATTGATGATATTCGGATGAGAGAGTTTATATCGGGAGATTTGACAGGGATTCCGGATGGGCATTGTGTATACATAAAGTATGTTTGGAGCGCATTTTTGGCAGGCTTGTATCAAATTTTTCCATCGTTTTCATGGTATGATATTTCCATGGTTGGAATTATGGCAGCTTCGATGTGTGCAATATTATATCGAAGCTTATGTCTGTGCAAAAGCGGATGGAAACGGGTAATTGTCACGTTTGCTTTTGTATTGTTTAGCGCACTTTTTTTTGTAAAAAATTTATTATATGTGCAATTTACTATGGTTTCTGCAATGGCTTTTGTGGCAGCCTATTTCTGGTATATCACAAAGAGGGAGAAGCGAGATACGTCACAAGAGATATGTGATAATGCAGTGTGCTTAATTTTTTTGTTTCTTTCCATGGTAATTAGGAAAAATACATTTTATATGTTGGCAGTGTTTATGATTGCCGAATTTGTGTATCGTATCATACGATGGAAGGAAAATCGAAAAAGAGAGCTTATATATGTTGGCAGTGTTATCGTTATGGTTCTTCTTGTAAATGGAGTGGACAAGTGGGCGTACAGTGCAGAGGAGTATCAGACATATAAAGAGTATAATATGGCGAGGTCTTCTGTGTACGATTATTATGGTCTTCCGGAATATAATGAAAATTACGAATTATATAAAGAATTGGGGATAAGTGCCAACTTATATGAGGGGATGGTAGAATATTCCCTTGCCCTAGAGAAGGATGAAATAACGACGGAACTATTAAATAAAATTGCAGATTATCAAGGAAAAAGGACAAACCAGGAGATACCGCAAATAGTTGAGCGAATCAAGGGTGGAATCGAAGATATTATGACAAGTAATGGATATACCAAAGCTATTTCAATTTTTGGAATATCAATGCTGGTGCTTGGAGTTATTATAGCTTTATTAGAGAATGACATGCTGCTTTATTATTTTTATCTAGGCGGAGTGGGGGCAGCAGAATGTTTGTATTTTTCATATAAGAACCGTTTGTTGGAGCATTTATTATCTCCCATTTTTCTGGTAATAATGATTACTGTGTTTCGTGATATTTTTTGCAGGAATAAAGAGAGGAATACATGGAAGGAAAGACTTTGTATGCTTTATTTCACAGCATTAGGAACTATGTTGTTGGTGCCGTGTATGAATGGACTGCAGGAGATGAAAGAGACGAGTGAGAAGCATACAGATGAGGCTGATTACGTTACAGAAATCACCGAGGCGGATAAAGAGAACTTTTATTATGTGGACGCATGGTTATTTTATGGAAATTTAGAATTGCAAATATCCCATGAAAAATGGGAAGGAAGAAACTTCATTCCGGATGGTGGATGGGGAACGAAACATCCTCTCTATGAACGTGTTTTAGAACAGAATAATCTGAACACCATGAGTGAGGATATTCTAAAAGATAACGTTTATTTTATTTCGCCGCGGGGGAAATATTATATTATTCGATACTATTTAGAGAGCGGAAGGATGGTAAAGGTTGAGACAGTGGACGCAGTGCAGCTTAAGGATGAGACTGCTTATGTCTATAAGGTGAAACTGGTGGATACGATATATCCTTTAATAGTAGAAGATAACAGTATAGATTGTTCCAACCTAGAACATGAGGTTTCCGTGATGATTATAGAAACAGAAACAACAGATAATTTTGAAAACGGAGGTTTTTATTATTCATTAATTTTTCCAAATAATAAGTATGAGCATGAGATACAGCTTAAGAGGGGAAGGTATGATATTGTTTATCTGGATGTTGCAAATTGGAAGAATATACAGAAATTCTCTTATGAAAAGCCATCATCTACTAAAATTAAAAGTGCGTATGTATATTGATTATGATTTTGCGTTAGTGTATAAATTTTATTGGCAAAAAGACAGCCGTGTAAAAATAGAATTCTGTGGATAAAACTACGGAAATTCAAGGTGCAGCAGCGTTGTAATTTTAACAGGAATCCGCTATACTAAGGAAAGAAAACTTAGATAGCGGATTTTTTGGAGGGCTTCATTTATGGAGAGAACAGTAGGGATTGGCATACAGGATTTTGGAAAAATAATAGAAAATAACTATTTTTATATTGATAAAACATCATTTATAAAAGAATGGTGGGATAGCGGGGACGATGTTACATTAATTACCCGTCCGAGACGCTTTGGAAAAACTTTGAATATGAGTATGGTAGAGCAGTTTTTTTCTGTGAAGTATACAGGCAGAGGAGATTTGTTTGAGGGGCTTTCTATCTGGCAGTACGAAAAATACAGGAAATTACAGGGGACGTACCCGGTGATAAGTTTGTCTTTTGCCAATATTAAGGAGAAGGACTTTGAAACAACTCGAAAGAAAATCTGTCAACTGCTGGCAAAGCTGTATACGGAAAATGCTTTTCTATTGGACAGCGGCTTGCTTTACGAAGGGGATGTGAATTATTTCAAACGGATGTCTGAAAATATGGATGACAGCGACGCAACGTTAGCACTATATCAGCTGTCGGATTTTTTACACCGTTATTATGGAAAAAAAGTGATTATTCTGTTAGATGAATACGACACGCCGATGCAGGAAACCTATATAGATGGATATTGGGAGGAACTGGTGGCATTTACAAGAAGTCTGTTCAATTCCACCTTTAAAACGAACCCCTGGCTGGAACGTGGCATTATGACAGGCATTACCCGGGTAAGCAACGTCTCGCTTTGCGAGCTGCCAGAATCTATTTTTTCTGATTTGAATAATTTAGAGGTTGTAACAACCACATCGAATAAATATGCGACAGCTTTCGGCTTTACAGAAGAGGAGGTGTTCGCTGCCCTTGAAGAGTGTAATCTCAGTAGAGAAAAGGAGAATGTTAAGAGGTGGTATGATGGCTTTACTTTTGGAAAATACAAAGATATTTACAATCCATGGTCTATCTTAAATTTTATTGATAAGAAAAATCTCACCACATACTGGGCAAATACCAGTTCCAACAGCCTGGCAGGTAAGCTAATTCGTGAAGGAAGCTGTGATGTTAAGGAACAGTTTGAGCAGCTTTTGCATGGACAGAGCATTCGGTGCAGTCTTGACGAACAGATTGTATATAATCAGCTTTCGGAAAATGAGGAAGCCATCTGGAGTTTGCTGCTAGCCAGTGGGTATTTAAAGGTACTGAGCCACCAGAGCTACACGGAGGTGGCAGATTTTGAGACGCCAAAATACGAACTCACAATTACGAACTACGAAGTAAAGTTGATGTTTGAAGAAATGGTCAGAGGATGGTTTGCGCAGAAGAAATCAGATTATAACCGTTTTGTGAAAGCGCTGCTTTTGGGAGATATAGAGGCGATGAATGCTTATATAAACCGTGTGGCGGTGCAGACCTTTAGCTATTTTGATACAGGGAACGGTCCTCTGGGAGCAGAACCGGAGCGTTTTTATCATGGCTTTGTGCTGGGGTTGATTGTAGAATTGCAGGATGAATATATCATAACCTCCAACCGGGAGAGCGGCTTTGGGAGATATGATGTGATGTTAGAGCCGAGACATCCCAGGGAGCAGGATGCTGTTATTATAGAGTTTAAAGTCAGAAATTCCAGAAGAGAAGAGAGCTTAGAAGAGACGGTTCAGGCAGCATTAGCACAGATTGAGGAAAAACATTACAGCGAACAGTTGACGGCAAAAGGAATAAAAAGGGAGCATATCCGTAGCTATGGCTTCGCATTTGAGGGAAAGACGGTGCTTATAGATGGGACAGTCTGAAAAGAGATACGGACGGTACAGGAGTGAATTAGCGCTCCTGTACCGTATTTTTCTGCAAATCTTTTATTTCGCTGATAATAGTATATACAAGCCATGCAAAGCACCCTATCGTATAAAATGAAACAAGATAAGGCAGTACCAGCTCTCTGCGGTAAGCGGCATATGGATAAATCATAAAATCACACCAGACATTCAGAAAAAATGCCATGGAGAAGCTGACGGCGCAGCCCAGCCGTTTTTTGGTGGGTTTAAGGGCATAAGCATAAACCAGCAGAACAATAGCAGGATAGAGATAGCGCGCCATCATCCGCATGGAGAAGCAGAAAATACCGCTGATAAGAAATGCGGCAAGCAGCGGATACAAACTGCTGTCGAAAGGACGGAAAAAGCGTGCTGGTTTTGTGGAAAGGCTCTGCGGTACGGGTGATTTCCGCTGTACTCTGGTGGCAAGGAAGAAGAAAACGCCGCACAGTATTACCAAACAGACAATAAAGAGGATTCCCCAGATACGACAGGGGAAAGGTCCGAAGTATTCTGAATCATATCTTAAATTATATCCAAGCAAAGTCCAGAAATTATACGCATTAGCGGAGGCTCTGCCATATCCTTTGACAGACGAAGTAAAATTGTGTGTAAGTCCAGTCTGGGTAGAAATTCCGGTATGAAAATCGTATAAAAAAGGAAGGTAGCTTAATACTATACAAGCAATAGCAGAAAGCCCTGCAAATAAGTGAGAGAAAAAACGCCGCAGGGAAAAATTATGTAAAATTATCTGCTCGATGATTGCCAAAAGAAGGACAGGACCGATAAAAAGAGCCTGAAATTTAAACAGAATCCCGGCAGCAAAGGTAAAACAGGCAGTTTTCAGACGGTGGTTTACAATCAGATAAAGCGTGAGCAGTACAAAAAAACTGTAGAGAGCATCTACCTGACTGATATAGGAAGTTACCAGCAGATATCCGGGATTCAGCAGAATAAGGTAAAGCGGAAGAATCCTTTTTTTCTCAGGTACATATTTTTTCGCTGTTCTATAAATAAAAAATGACATTAAAAATTCACAGCAGATGCCGGGCAGTTTGATGCAGAAAATGAAGGAACGGAATCTCCAGTCAAAAGGGATATGAAGTAATTGCAGTAATTTTCCAAGAAGAAAATAAGTGTAGTTAAATAAAGGCGGATAGGTAATACCGGTACGGTCATAAAAGCCGAAAAAAGGTTCTTCCGTGAGTCTGGTCATAATGCTTACAAAGAAAACGGAGTCCCCGTTAGGTGTTAAAACGGCAAGAAAAAGATGCAGATAGCAGGAGAGGAAAATAACAAGTAATTCGAGGAAAAAAGAAATTTTAGCGGAAATTTTTAAATTATGGCAGTGATATAAAATAAAAAAACCGAAAAGATAAAGTACGCAGAAGAAAAATAATTGTGGCATTATGTCTACCTCCATTATGTTTGATTATCTAATTATATGCGATTTTTGAGTGAATGTCAAAAAATAATGGAAAATAATCGTTTTATAATTGACAAAAATCGCATTAAAGAGTATTTTATTGATGTACATATATTTTTTGCAACATTAAAGGAGGAAATTGTGATGAAACTTAAGTTTTTATCCAAAAAAGGAATGGCAGTTCTGCTTTCTGCTGTATTGGCGCTGGGAAGCTTTGCTGTTTCTGCCAGTGGACTTGATGGTGGACTGACATTCTCTACAGAAGTGGTCGGGGCAAGTTCAGGAGTGGAAAATACTTCTCCGGTAAATCCGTCACCAGTAGAACCGGACAATCCATCTTCGGTTGACCCAACCGAGACACCGGAGGAAATCGTGGCAGAAACCGTCACCCTGTCCCAGACATCCCTTACGTTAAAAGAGGGGGAGAAAGCAACGCTTAGCGCAACTGTAAAACCGGACAATGCTGTGAATAAGACCGTGACTTGGTCTACCGACAATGCAGCTGTGGCAACAGTAACAGACGGTACTGTAACGGCAAAAGCAGAGGGAACAGCAACCATTATCGTAACTACGGTAAACGGAAAAACAGCAGCATGTGCAGTAACCGTAAAGAAAAACATCATAAACCCGACAGGCATCAGCTTATCTCAGACAGTTCTTTCCTTAAAAGCAGGACAGACAGCTGTTTTGACTGCAACGGTAGCGCCGGAAAATGCGACAGATAAAACTGTGACCTGGGTCAGTGATAACACCAACGTGGCAACTGTGGCAAACGGTACTGTAACAGCCGTAGCAAACGGAACAGCAACCATTACCGCATCTACGGTAAACGGAAAAACAGCAGCATGTACTGTAACTGTGACAACAGATGTGGAGAGCGTAACCTTAGATAAGACAGAGGCGATTGTAGGAAAGGGAACAACCTTAACTCTGACAGCAGCCATCAATCCGTCTAATGCCAGCGATAAGAGTCTGACCTGGGTATCTTCCAATGAAAAAGTGGCAGCGGTAGACCAGAACGGTACTGTTACAGGTGTAAAAGCCGGAATTGCAGATATTACCGTAAAGGCAGCAAATGACAAGAGTGCAGTTTGTAAGGTAACAGTTTCCGCTGTAACATTAAATGCGAAAACAGTACCGTTACAGGTGAAGAAATCTACAAGTGCGTTAAAGGCAACAGTGAGTGCAAAAGGAGATTCCATCGCATCCTGGACTTCATCTAATACCAAGGTTGTCAAAGTAAATTCCAAAGGAAAGCTGACAGCCACCAGCAAGACAGGTAAGGCAACCGTTACCGTAACCACCAAGAGCGGTGCAAAAGCAAGCTGTACCGTAAAAGTACAGAAAGGCAAAGTAACCACCAAGAGCATTTCCTTAAGCAGCAAGAAAATGACCTTATTAAAAGGAAAGAGTGCAACTTTAAAAGTGACCAGAAATCCGATTTCTGCAACAGAAAAGATTACCTGGTCATCTTCTGATAAGAAAGTTGCAACTGTAAGCTCCAAGGGTAAGGTAACTGCAAAGAAGGCAGGAAAGGCAACCATTACCGCAAAAACCGCTAATGGAAAGAAAGCAACCTGCAAAGTAACCGTGAAAAATGCAACCGTTAAATTGACAAAGACCAGCGGAACGGTTAAAGTGGGCAAGAGCTTACAGATTAAGATTAAATCCACTTTCCCGAAGGATGATAAAGTAAAATCCTATAAGAGTTCTAACAAAAAAGTTGCCTCTGTTGATAAAAACGGAAAGGTAACAGGAAAGAAGAAAGGGACAGCAACCATTACCGTAACCATGAGGAGCGGCGCTAAGGCAACCTTCAAAGTAACCGTAAAGAAATAATAAATTTGTCATCTCTTCTTTTTAACCCCGAAAGGGGAATAAAACAGGAAACTCCGGCATCTACTGAATATGAGTAGATGACCGGAGTTTTTATTATGGCAGATTGCAGGGAGCAGGTGTATTCCGAGGAATACTATGATTTTATTATACCCTACGGGGTGGAGGCGGAGCCGCGGGTAAGCGATGGATGCGTGCAGCGGATATCTGAGGATTATGATATTTTTTACTTTTCACGGGAGGGGCTGCTGCCTCTTTCTGTTGGAAATTATACTTATACCACGATTCCGAAATGCTACGGTTTGTTAGACACCACAGCATTGGAGGCATCCGGCATATTGAGGCTGCAGAATCAGCCGGTGCTGTCCTTAAAGGGGAGCGGGGTGCTGGTGGGCTTTATTGATACCGGGATTGATTACACCAATCCCTTATTCCGTTTCTCTGACGGGAGCACCAGGATTGTCCGTATGTGGGACCAGTCGAGGCAGGACGGCACCCCGCCCATCGGTATTATTTACGGTGCGGAATATACAAATGAGGATATTGACCGGGCGTTAGCAAGCGACAATCCCTATGAGATTGTTCCCCAGAGAGACGAAAACGGACATGGAACCTTTCTTGCAGGGGTTGCCTGCGGCGGGGAGGATGTGGCGAATAATTTTATCGGCGCAGCCCCGGAGGCTTATATCGGAGTGGTAAAGCTAAAGGGGGCGAAGCAGTATTTGCGGGATTTCTTTTTTATTCCGGATGGTGTGGAGGCGTTTCAGGAAAATGATATTATGATGGGAATCGCCTATTTAAACGGTCTTGCCAATTCCATGAATGTTCCCCTTGTGATATGCCTTGGTTTAGGCAGCAGTGTAGGGAGCCATGGAAAAGACGGTCCGCTGTCCTCTTACCTGAATTTTATTTGCACCAGAAGAAAGCGTTCCGTAGTGACGGCGGCGGGAAATGAGGCAAATACCAGACACCATTTTCAGGGGCGCATTACGGGGGAAATGGAATATGAGGATGTGGAAATCAGCGTTGAGGAAGATATGGACGGTTTTTTTATTGAACTGTGGGCGAACCAGCCGGAGCTGTATGCCGTGTCGGTGATTTCCCCCACCGGGGAGCAGCTTCCCAAAATACCGGTGCGTACAGGTTCGGGGGTCTTTGATTTTGTTTTTGAGGGGACTACGGTAACGGTAGATTACCGGATTGAAGCGCAGGAGACCGCAAGCCAGCTGATATTTTTCCGCTTTCTCAAACCGAAAAAAGGGCTTTGGATTCTAAGGGTATACCCGGAAAGTATTGTCACGGGAGTCTACAATATGTGGCTGCCTATGCAGCAGCTGACCGGAGGGAATGTATTTTTCCTGCGTTCCAGCCCGGAAATTACGATTACCTCCCCAGGTACGGCAAGGCAGGTGATTACGGCGGGAGGGTATCAGGTGTCAAACAGGAGTCTTTTTACGGATTCCGGAAGAGGATATACTACCTCCGGGGAAATTAAGCCGGATTTTGCAGCGCCTGCGGTGGACGTGTACGGTCCGGGACTTCGGGGGAATTATGTGAATTTGACGGGAACCAGCGCTGCCGCTGCTGTGACGACGGGGGCGGTGGCGCAGATTATGCAGTGGGCGCTGGTGGAGCAGAATAATCCGACGCTTTTGAATGCGGGGATTAAAAATATGCTGATACGGGGGACGCAGAGGAACCATGAGAGAAGTTATCCGAACAGGGAGTGGGGGTATGGGACGCTCGACGTCTACCAGGCATTTGAAATGCTGCGTAACGTCTGAGCCCAATCGTAGGATTGCACAGCCAAAACGCAGCCATCTCAACCAAACAGCAGTTATTTTGACGAATAAGCAACTATTTAACATAAAATAACTATACGAAATACACAACAGACACAGAAGAATTTTCAAGAAAGACAGAAGAATATTGTATGTTCTTTTAAAAACCTCACTGCTATAATTCTTTTTGTAACAAGGAGTTACAAATTAAATTCAGGGAGGTTTTTTTATATGAAAAAGAAAGTAGTGAGTGTGTTTCTTGCAATGACAATGGTTGCAGCAATGGTGGCAGGGTGCGGAGGCAATAATGCGGCAAGCACCAATGGGGCAGATACCGCCGGAAGCGCAGCGACAGACGATGCAGCGCCGGCAGACGCAGGGGCATCTGATACGGCGGACGCAGCGGCAGATGCAGCCGGAGGCGATTTGGCAGATAAAAAAGTCGGTGTATGTATTTATCAGTTCTCGGATAACTTTATGACATTATTCCGTGGAGAACTTGAAAATTATCTGATAGAGCAGGGCTTCTCAAAAGACAACATTACCATCGTGGACGGCGCAAATGACCAGGCGACCCAGACGGGACAGATTGATAACTTTATTTCCCAGGGAGTGGATGTACTGATTATCAACCCGGTAAACTCTTCTTCTGCAGAGACAATTACAGATAAGGTAGTTGCGGCGGATATTCCTCTTGTATATATCAACCGTGAGCCGGATGAGTCAGAGGAGCAGAGATGGGCAGATAACGAATGGGACGTTACCTATGTCGGATGTGATGCAAGACAGTCCGGAACTATGCAGGGCGAGCTGATTGGAGATTTAGGACTTGAGACGGTAGATAAAAACGGCGACGGTAAAATCCAGTACATCATGGTAGAGGGCGACCCGGAGAATATTGACGCACAGTATCGTACCGAGTATTCCGTAAAGGCTCTTACCGATGCAGGAATCGAGGTTGAGTGCCTTTCTGACCAGGTAGGAAACTGGCAGCAGGATCAGGCACAGTCCATCGTGGCAAATGCACTTGGACAGTACGGCAATGATGTGGAAGTTGTGTTCTGCAACAACGACGCTATGGCACTTGGCGCATTGCAGGCAATCCAGGCGGCAGGACGTACCGTAGGAGAGGATATTTTCTTAGTAGGCGTAGATGCGTTATCTGAGGCTCTTGAGGATGTTATCGCAGGAACCATGACAGGTACGGTATTCAATGACCACTTTGCACAGTCCCACGGCGCAGCAGACGCGGCAATCCGTTTCTTAAACGGTGAGAAAAACGAGTACTACATTGCCTGTGATTATGTAAAAGTTACCAGCGACAACGCACAGGAAGTTCTTGACATGGTGAAATAATTTTGCAGTAAAAATCAGAAAAACGGTGCGGGTGTTGGGAAACAGCACCCGCATTTCTCTTAAAAAGCGAAGTTTAGAAGGAATAGAAGGAGGAGAAAAATGGCTGAGTATAAACTAGAGCTGAAGGGTATCTGCAAATCTTTCCCTGGTGTAAAGGCGCTTGACAATGTACAGCTGTCCCTGCGGCCCGGAACGGTTCATGCGCTGATGGGGGAAAACGGCGCCGGAAAATCTACTCTGATGAAATGCCTCTTCGGTATTTATAAAATGGATGCAGGAGAGATTTATTTAGACGGAGAGAAAATTGAGGTAAACAATCCTGATGAAGCCATGAAGCATGGAATTGCCATGGTGCACCAGGAGCTGCAGCCGGTTCCGGCGAGAAGCGTGGGGGAGAACCTTTATTTAGGAAGATTTCCAACAAAAAATTTCGGTCCGATTAAAATGATTGACCATAAAACCATGTATGCGGAGACGGAAAAGTGGCTAAAGGAAGTAAAGATGGATTTTGACCCGAAGGCGCAGCTTGGCACGTTGTCTATCGGGCAGATGCAGTCCGTGGAGATTGCAAAGGCGGTTTCCCAGCAGGCGAAAGTGGTTATTTTCGATGAGCCTACCTCCTCCCTTTCCGACAATGAGGTGGAGGCGCTGTTCCGCATTATGAACGACCTGCGGGACAAGGGCGTTGCCATGGTGTACATTTCCCATAAAATGGATGAGATTAAGCGTATTGCAGACGACATCACGGTTATGCGTGACGGTACTTATGTGGGAACCTGGCCGGCGGCGGAGCTGACGACAGACCAGATTATAGCCAAGATGGTGGGGCGTGAGCTGACGAATGTTTATCCGCCCAGGGGAAATGAGCCGGGGGAGGTTATCATGGAGGTGAAAGACCTGTGCTCCATCCATGCAAATTCGTTCCAGAATGTAAGCTTTACCTTAAGAAAAGGCGAAATCCTTGGCTTCGGCGGTCTGGTAGGCGCCCAGAGAACCGAGCTGATGGAAGGAATCTTTGGTATCCGCGGCATTGCTTCAGGGGAAATTTACATGCACGGGAAAAAGGTGAAAATCAAGCGTCCCATTGACGCCATGAATGCCGGAATCGGGCTTATCACCGAGGACAGACGGGGCAACGGTATCTTCGGCTGTCTCTCCATCAAGGATAACGTGGGCGTATCGGTATACAACAAGTACTTAAAGGCAGGGTTTGTGTTAGACCATAAGAGCATTAACCGGGTAGTAGATGAAAATATTAAAAAACTTTCCATCAAGACTCCCAGCATGAAGGAGCATATTGCAAACCTTTCCGGCGGCAACCAGCAGAAGGTTATTGTTTCCAGATGGCTGGCAAATGACCCGGATGTGCTGATTATGGATGAACCTACCCGCGGAATCGACGTAGGTGCAAAACATGAGATTTATGAGATTATGAACGATTTGGCAAAGCAGGGGAAGGCAATTATTATGATTTCATCGGAGATGTCGGAGCTTCTCGGCATGGCGGACAGAGTCTGCGTCATGTGCAACGGGAAACTCACCGGAGAGATTGACCGGCCGGAAGAGATGACCCAGGCAAAAGTTATGAGCTATGCAACGCGGTTCTGATGAGACGAGGAGGAAAAGAAAATGGGAAAGACAAAGCAACAGAAAATAAAAGATTTCTTAATCAATAACGGAGTTATCATCGTCATGTTCATTCTGGTTATTTACACCGGACTTACATCGGATAACTTCTTTACCGGAAACAACCTGATGAATATTCTGATGAATATGAGTTCACGCCTTGTTATCGCCCTTGGCATTGCGGGCTGTGTCATCACCGCAGGCTGCGACCTTTCCGCAGGACGTATGATTGGTCTTGGCGCATGTATTTCCGGTATGCTGTTACAGCGTATAGACTATTCCGGCAAATTTTTCCCAGATATGAAGCCTTTAAATGTATTTGTGGTAGCCCTCATTGTTATGGCAGTCTGCGCCGTGTTCGGCAGTGTCACAGGATTTTTCATTGCCTATCTGAACGTACCGCCTTTCATTGCAACGCTGGCAATGATGGAAATTGTATATGGTATCGGACTTATCGTGACAGGGGCAACGCCCTTAGGCGGATATGTAAAAGAGTATACCAACGTGGCAAACGGGAAATTCCTCGGAATCAACTATTTAATCTGGATTGCAATTATCGTGGCGGCGGTTACCTGGTTCATTTTCAATATGACCCGTCATGGAAAATATATGTATGCCATCGGCGGGAATCCACAGGCGGCAGAGGTTGCCGGGGTTCCGGTAAAGAAAACCCTGATTTTAATTTACATGAAGGCGGCGGCTATGTATGGTTTAGCAGGCTTCATGCTGGGTGCAAAAGCGGGCGGCGCTTCTATCCAGACAGGATACGGCTATGAGATGGAGGCTATTGCGGCGTGTACCATCGGCGGTGTATCCGTAACCGGAGGACGTGGTAAAGTATCCTCCGCCATCATCGGTGTAGCGGTATTCGAGCTGCTGAAAGTAGCATTACAGTACTTAGGAGTGGACGCAAATGCGCAGTACATCGCAATCGGTATTGTAATCTTTGTGGCAATTTCACTGGATATCAGAAAATATATAGCAAAGAAATAGAGGATATATTATAATGTATGGCGGCTGACGCAATGGCTCAGCCGCTATTTGGACATTCAAAAAGCGGAAGTGTTTTTGGGTTGGGAGGTTTCAAATGACAGTAGAGATGTTTTTAGAACAGGAGGGAATCCCGCTGCTCATTTTTGTGGTCTGCATCTATTACGGGGTAAGGCTTTTAGTGCTGCAGGATGTGAATGCCATCCGGGGGAAAGACAAGGCTCCGGTTCGGGATGAAAGGGGCTATGCCATGGGAGCCGGGAAGCTGCTTTTATTTTTGGCGGCGGCAACCCTTCTGATGGGGATTTTAATTTTTGTAAATGTGTATGCGGCGGTGGCGGAAATTGTTGTGTGTATTTTCATTATGGGTTTTCTGTGGAAACGGATGAACAGGAAGTACGGTGCATAGTATAGCATAGGAGAGGGCAGAGACGAAAGGATAGGAGTGAAAAGACAGTATGAGCCAATATTCTGTATTGCTGGTGGATGACGAGGAAGAGGTAATTCAGGTAATTATAAAAAAGATGGACTGGGAAAATATGGGTTTTTGCATTGCGGGCTATGCCAGAAACGGGGTAGAAGCGCTGGAGATGGCGGAGGAGCTGCAGGTGGATGTGGTGATGACGGACATTAAGATGCCTTATATGGACGGTCTGACCCTCTGCCGGAAGCTAAAGGAGCTTTATCAGAAAATGAAGGTCATTATCTTCTCCGGGTTTGACGAGTTTGAATATGCAAAAGAGGCAATTAAACTCCAGGCGGAGGAATACATTTTAAAGCCCATCAATGCCAGTGAGCTGCGGGAAGTATTTACGAGGGTGAAGGATAATCTGGACAGGGAGTTAGATGAGAAGCGGAATATTGATAAGCTGCGGGAGTATTATTTAGAAAGTCTTCCGGTATTACAGGAGAATTTTTATGCGTCCCTGATGGAGGGGCGGATTCCGGAAGGGGAGATTGAGAAGTATGCAAAGGGATATCAGATAGAGCTGAAGGGGCCTTATTATGTGGTTACGGTGCTGCACATCAGCGCGCCGGAGCCGGCAGAAGAGGAACCCATTGAGCCATTCCTTTTAGCAGTTTCCGTAAAAAGGCTGGTGGAAGAGCAGTTATCGGGAAAATGGGACAGCAGGGTGGCGACGTATTTAGGGGACAGCGTTGTCATTACACAGCTGCCGGAGGAGGACGCCGTCACACGTTTTACAGATACCATGGATAAAATCTGCAAGATGGCAAAGCGGGTGTGTAAGGCGCGGGTGACGGCTGGCGTTGGTCATGTGTGTAAGGAGCCGGGGCAGCTTTCTCTTTCCTACCAGGGTGCGAAGAACGCCGTCTCCTACCGGGTGCTGTACGGAAACACCAGAGCCATCAGCATTGCGGAGACGGACCCGCAGGAAAATGCAGATTTGCCCTGGGAGGAACCCTATATTGAGAAAATTGTAAAAAAGATAAAACTGGGGGAGGCAGAACCCTTACAGGAGGCAGTACGGGAATTTGCGGAAAAACTTTCCGTCAGCCGGATGTCCCTGCAAAAATACCAGATTCTCATAATGGAGCTGATTACGGAATTATTCCGGTTCGGCGCTGACTATCAGATGAATTTAGATGAAGTTTTCGGCGGAAACAGCGATGTCTATATCCAGGCAATGCAGATAGAGTCGCCGGAGGCATTGGGCGCATGGCTTAGTGATAAGTGTCTGCAGATGCAGAAAATGGTGCTGCATGAAAGGCAGGACACCACAAAATCCTTTGTGGCAAAGGCGAAGGAATATGTGAAGGAACATTACGCCGACCAGGAGTTAAGCATTGAGACCATCTGCGGTGTTTTAAATGTCAGCGCGGCGTATTTTTCCACGGTATTTAAGAAGGAAACCGGAAAGACCTTCATCAATTATCTCACCGATTACCGGATGGAGGAGGTGCTGGGGCTTCTTTTGAACCAGAATGAAAAAACCTATATCATTGCGGAAAAGGTGGGCTATTCCGACCCGAATTATTTCAGCTATGTCTTTAAAAAACAGTTTGGGATGCCGCCTTCGAAATATAAAGCAGGTAAAGTGGAGCAGAGTTGAAAAAGATAAAAGAGTATCAGGAAAAAATAAGTACATATATCACAAAATATATCAAGCCCCAGTCCATTCAGATGACGATTTCCATTTCCTTTACCGTGGTGGCGGTGCTTGGCATGGGAACCATAGGCGTGTCCCTCTATAACCGGTTTGTAAACCGGATGGAGGATATGACCATCGAGAGCTCCGAGCAGCTGTTAAATCAGACCGCCATCAACTTAGAGACGTATCTTCGGAATATGCGGCGCATTTCCGATGCCATGTATTACAGCGTCATCAAGGACAAGGATTTAGCCACGGATACCTTAGAGGAAGAGATGAATCTGCTGTACGAGGCGAACAAGGATAACCTGATTAGCATTGCCTGTTATACGAACCGCGGGGAGCTGGTGGCGGCAGCCCCGGTGGCGACGGAGAAGGAAAATTTGGACATTGTAAATCAGGAATGGTTTACCGAGGCGGTGGGGCAGATGGAGAACATCCATTTTTCCACGCCCCATGTGCAGAATCTTTTTGACAATACCAGCTACCGCTATTACTGGGTAGTCTCCCTAAGCCAGGCGGTGGAGCTGACGAATCGGGGCAATTCCACGTTAGGAGTGCTGTTGGTGGATATGAATTACAGCAGTATCGAGCAGCTTTTCAAGAAAGCGAATACGGATAATTCCTCCGAATATGTTTATCTGATGGACAGCAATGGAGAGATTATCTACCATCCGAAGCAGAAGCTGATTTATACTAATCTGTATGAGGAAAATAATCTTGCGGCGGTGGGATATGAGGACGGCAGCAGACAGGAGGAATTTCAGGGGGAGAAACGGCTGGTTACAGTTAAGACGGTCAGTTATACCGGGTGGAAAATCGTCAGCGTGGTGCCTATGAGTTCCTTTAATATGGGGCTGTCCGGCACAAGGCAGTTTGCGATTTTGTTTGTATCCCTGGCAATGCTGATGATTATTGTGCTCAACCAGCTGGTGTCTGCAAGAATTGCAAAACCACTTCGGAAATTAAATGAGTCTGTCAAGGAGTGGGAGGCGGGGAACATGAACCCGGATATCTACGTGGGCGGTTCCTTAGAGGTGGAGCATTTGGGGAAAACACTGCGCTCCACGGTGGAGCAGCTGCAGCAGCTCATGCATGATATCTTAGTGGAGCAGGAGGAAAAGAGAAAGAGCGAATTAGACGCCTTACAGTCCCAGATTAACCCCCACTTTTTGTATAATACCTTAGATTCCATTGTGTGGATGATTGAGGGGGAGCGGTACGAGGATGCGGTGTTTATGGTGACCCAGCTTGCCAGTCTGTTCCGAATCAGTTTGAGCAGGGGAAAAACCATTATCTGCATTGAGGATGAGATAAAACATGCGAAGAACTATATGAATATCCAGAAAATCCGTTATAAAAATATTTTCCGGATTGATTTTCGGATAGAGGAAGAGATTTTAAACTGCTGTACGGTAAAGCTGGTGGTGCAGCCTTTGCTGGAAAATGCCATTTATTACGGCGTAGAGTGCTTAGACGGTGAGGGAGAAATCGAGGTTGCGGGCTACCGGAGCGGGGACGAGGTCTATATTGAGGTGCGGGACAACGGCATCGGTATGCCGAAGGAGACGGTGGACGCCCTTCTGACGGAGAATAACCGGGTACGGAAAAAAGGCTCCGGCGTGGGAATCATCAATGTGCATAACCGCATTCAGCTCCGCTTTGGCAAGTCCTATGGTCTGGAGATTGAAAGCCAGCCGGACGAGGGCACTGTGGTGCGGATTCATCTTCCCTATATGGAGTATTCCCGGGAGACGGTGGAGCTTTTAGAGAGCGGAAAGCTAAAGCAGCTGAAAGGAGAGCGGAAGGATGACGAAAAATAAAATTTATTTTGGCGTGTTGATTCTCGCTCTTGCCGCAGTCGTTGTGTGGGCGTCCTACGGTATGCTGCATGTGGGGAGGAATGAGAAATCCCATTCCGTCTCCGTGATTGTAAACAACAGCAACAGTGACCGATGGATTTCCCTGCGTCAGGGCTTAGAGCAGGCGGCGAAGGATTACAACATGGATTTAAACTATGTTTCCACAGGGGAATTAAGCAGCCCGGAGGAAGAGATAGCGTTGGCGGAGCGGGAACTGGAAAACGGTGCGGAGGGAGTGATTCTCCAGATGGTTTCCAGCGATGTGGATTTGGGGGAATGGACGGATTTAAAAGAGAAGGCAGCCATTATCCTGTTGGAAACGGATATTAAAACGGAGGGAATCTGCACCTATGTGGGACCGGATAACAGAGCGTTGGGACAGGCGCTGTGTGAAATACTAAAGCAGGAGCTGGGAGAAACCATGGAAGGGAAAAAAATCGGAATCCTGTCGGGCAATCAGAACCAGCTTTCCATGCAGCAGCGCCTGCAGGGGCTTTTGGAGGGATTAGAGGGCACGGCGGCAGAGGTTGCCTGGAATATGGACAATAAGGAACTGCAGGAGAGAGAGGAAAGGCAGCAGTCCGGTATGACGGAGGCGGTGGACGCTGTCATCGCCCTTGGAAATGATGAGACGGAGCGCATGATAGATTACCTGTGGGGAGCAGGATATATCGGAAATACCTGTCTGCTCTATGGGGTGGGCTGTTCGGAAAAGGCAGTCTATTATCTGGACAAGGGAATGATACACGCTCTGGTGGTGCCGAATGAATTTAATATGGGCTATCAGAGCATGGAGTCTATGGCAAAGCAGCTCAGATACCATATGACAGATACGGAAAACAGCCTGACCGATTACCTGATGGTTGACCGGGAAAATCTTTACGATACGGAGAAGCAGAAAATTCTGTTCCCGATTGTACAGTGAGTAAGGAGTATTATGAAAAGAAAAAAAATTTTTGCGTTAGGAACGGCGGTATGCTTATTTACGGGAAGCTTCAGTGGCTGCAGCGGCAGCATTCAGGGGCGGGAGCCAAAGAGTATAAAGATTGGCGTGACGGTGTATGACCAGTACGACACCTTTGTGTCCCAGCTGATGGAAAATTTTGGCGCTTTTGCGGGGCAGAAGGAGGATGAAACCGGGGTGGCAATCAACGTTGAAATATATAATGCGGCGGACAGCCAGACTACCCAGAACAGCCAGGTGGAGGAAATGATAGATAACGGCTGCAATGTGATTTGCGTGAATCTGGTGGACCGGACAGAGCCCACCACGATCATTGACATGGCGGAGAAAAATCAGGTTCCGGTTATCTTTTTCAATCGGGAGCTGGTGGAGGAGGATTTGGAGCGTTGGGAGCAGCTTTACTATGTGGGGGCGAAAGCCTTCGAGTCCGGCATTATGGAAGGGGAAATTGCGGCGGATATGTTTAAGGAACACCCCGAAGCAGACAAAAACGGCGACGGCGTGTTCCAGTACACTGTGCTGGAGGGGGAAGCCGGACATCAGGATGCCATTGTAAGAACCGAGTATTCCGTGTCCACACTGGTAGAGAACGGGGTGGAGGTGGAGAAGCTGGGCTACGCCATTGCAAACTGGAACCGGGCGCAGGCACAGACAAAGATGACGCAGATGTTAAGCGAATATGGAGCGGAAATCGAGCTGGTGCTGGCAAACAATGACGACATGGCGTTAGGGGCAATCGATGCCTTAAAAGCGCTGGGCATCGAGCGGGAGAGCTGGCCGGTCATCGTCGGGATTGACGGCACGGACGTGGGGCTTGCAGCGGTGGCAGCCGGCGAGATGGCAGGAACGGTTTATAATGACAAAAAAGGGCAGGCGGAGGCGATGTTAAATCTTGCCTATCTGCTTTCCGTGGGCGGTGATTTGACGGAGTTGGAATTAGAAGAGGGCAAATACATACGGCTGCCTTATGCGAAGGTGGGGCCGGAGGAGGTGGAGGAATATATAGAAAAATCGCAGCCGCCAACATAACAACAGGTCAGCGCACTGGCATACCGGGCGTTTTGGAAAATGAAATAAAAATCTTATAACAGGAAAAAGGGATTGAAAAATTTTAAGGATTTTTCAGTCCCTTTTTTGTATATTCTGTCGAAAAAATACACTATTTGTTGAAATTCTGAGAAACTAAGAATATAATGCAATAGAACCCTCTTTATCAGAGAAAAAAGCAGGGAAAAATCTTAAAAACCAGGAAAATGGCTGCCATGCAGTAATGCAGGCGGAGCCATAGAGAAATGAGTATAGATGATTACATATGTTTGTCACAACAAGGATGAAAAAACAGGAAAGCCCCTGCCCTGCGCGGGGAATCCCTGTCAGACCAGCACCTGTCCCACCTGCGGCGGCAGGGCGGATGCAAAATCCCTGATTTACTGGTGCGATACCTGCAAGGTGCCGTTATACGAGGATACCTGCGGGCTTTGCGGGAACAAGGGCAGGCAGCTTGTCACGGACGTCCGCCCGGTATTTCCGGAGGAGCGGCTTTTAGTGGAGCTGGTGTTGGGAAAGCCCTTTGCCTTTTTGGAGAAATCCGTCTGGAACGGCAGCGGCAACCACTATTATGTGGATGGGGAGAAGCTTGCATTTTCCGTTAAGGATTTAAAAAAGACAGATACGGAGGCGCTGCGGAGAGAGTACGAAGCGCAGAGCGGGAAAAATTCTTACGAATATTTTGACGGAATGGCGGAGAGATTTGTCCGGGCGAACCGCAGGCGCTATGAGCATATCACGGAAGAGGCGAAGTCCTATATCCGCTCCGCCTCCGAGGGCTTTGGGTCGATGGATATGTTTGTCTCCTTCAGCGGGGGAAAGGATTCCACGGTCACGGCGGATTTGGTGACCAGGGCGCTCTCTTCCCCGCAGATTATGCACATATTCGGGGACACAACCCTGGAGTTTCCTTTTACCTATGCCTATGTAGAGCGTTTCAAAAAAGCACATCCCAAGACACCCATGATTTCTGCAAAAAATAAAGAAAAAGATTTTGAAGAATTATGTAAACTTATCGGACCTCCCAGCCGGGTCATGCGGTGGTGCTGCACGGTTTTTAAGACGGGGACGATTCAGAAGCGCATTAAATCCCTTTACCGGGACAAAAGCAGGATACTGACCTTTTACGGAATCCGCCGCAGCGAGTCCCTTAGCAGAAGTAAATACGAGCGGGAATCCGACAGTCCGAAGATAACAAAGCAGAGGATTGTCTCCCCGATTATCGACTGGATGGATTTTGACATCTGGCTGTATCTGTTGTCTACGGGCATAGATTTTAACGACGCCTACCGCCTGGGCTATGCCAGGGTAGGGTGCTGGTGCTGCCCGAATAACAGCGGATGGTCGGAATTTTTATCCAAAATCCATATGCACGAGCAGTCGGCGCGTTTCAGACAGCTGCTAATTGATTTTGCAAGGAGCATTGGGAAGGAGGACGCCGAGGTCTATGTGGATGATGGCTGGTGGAAGGCGAGACAGGGAGGAAACGGGGTTGCTTATGCACAGAAATCCGTGGTTTCCTTTGCCCCCTGCGCCACGGAGGAAAATGCCTTTAACTATGAGCTGCAGCGCCCGGTTTCCGGGGAATTGTATGAGCTGTTCCGCCCCTTTGGTTATCTGAATTTTGATATGGGAAATGCCAGATTAGGGGAAGTCTTTGTGCTGAATGGGAAGGGACAAATTCTCTTAAAGCTTCAGGGGCGCATCGGCAGCAGACATTTGAAGGTCACCATTTTAGACAGTCATATTGCAGGGGCGGGTGACCTGAAGGCGGCGGAGGAACGGGTGAAGTGCCAGATTACAAAATACCAGATGTGCATGGGCTGCCTTGCCTGTGAGAGCGTCTGCCGTTTTAATGCGCTGTCTGTCCGGGAGGGGAGAGACGGCGGCATCGAATACCGGATTTCCGAGGAAAAATGTATGCGCTGCGGCGAGTGTGTCGCGCATTTTACCGCAGGCTGTTATATGAGAAAAGTACTGACAATCAAGAGAAATGGGGAAAACCATGGCAGAGAAGAATAAATACCGTTTTAAAGGACATGAAACCTTTGTGCTCCGGGAGGGCTGGCTGAATAAGGGACTGTCGGAGACAGCGGAGAATGAGAGAGTATTTTCCGAAAATTACGGAGCGGACGCTCTGGGAGTGGGTCCGAACATGGCAAAGGCAATCCGCTACTGGCTGAAGACGGCGGATTTGGTGGAGGACAGCGCAAGAGCGGGGGTACGGTTAAGCGATATGGGGAGCCTGATTTTGGAGTTTGACCCTTACATTGAGGATATGTTTACCCTGTGGCTTGTCCACTGCCGGATTGCTTCCAATATCAGGCAGGCAACGGCATGGAATCTGTTTTTTAACCGTTTTTCCTATGAGGAATTTGATAAAAGCCAGATGTATGAGGAGATGAAAGAATTGGCGGAGGAGCTTTTAGAGGGCGAGCCTGTTGCGGAGAAATCCGTGGAGGGGGACTGCGACGCCATTCTGCATATGTACCTGCCGAAGGCGGCAAAGGAGAACAACCCGGAGGAAAAGAATGTAAGCCCCTTTGGGAAGCTGGGGCTTCTGCGGGAAAGCAGTGGCGTCATCAGCAGGAAACAGCCGGATTTGAACCGTCTGCCGGAGGAAATTGTGCTGTATCTGATGGCGGAGCAGAGCCGGGGGAAAACATCGGTGTATTTTGAGGATTTATTGGAACTGTCGGACGGACCGGGACGGCTTTTGTTTCTGCGGCGTACGGCGTTGATGGAGCTTTTGGAACGGCTGGAGGCGAAGGGGCATGTCATCATCAACCGTACGGCGGGGCTGAATATGGTGTACTGGGAAAAGTCCTGGAGCGGACTTGAGATTGCGGAGACGTATTACAGAAAGAATAAGAAATAGTGCTTGATGTGTAGAGAGCAATTTTAGAAAAACAGTAGGAGTAAGCAGATGGAACAGTGGAGAAATCTGATAAAAATCAATCAGAACTTTAGAAAATCGGTGAATTTACAGTTGGATTTGGGAAGTGAGGAACGGGTGTCAGGCTATATCCCGACACGTTCCTCGGCTGTGATTCTGCGGAGATATTTAGAGGCGGCAGCGGGAAAAACAAAAGAAGGGGCTTCGATTTTAATCGGACCTTATGGAAAAGGGAAATCCCATCTGCTTCTGGTGCTGCTGGCGTTTCTTCACGGAGAACTGCCGGAGGGGGTAAGAGAAAAAATTACCTCCATAGAGCCGGAATTAGAAGAGATGATGAAAACTTTGGAGACAGGCGGGAAAAGGTATCTTCCGGTTTTAATTTCCGCTTCTCCGGCGGTGGAGCTAAACCAGAGCTTTCTCGCCGCCCTGCAGGAAGCCTTAAAAAGAGAGGGCTTAGGGGAGCTGGCGCCGGAAACCTGCTTTTCTAAGGCATTGGAGACGGCTGCTAATTGGAAAAGGGAGTACCCGGCGGTTTATGAACAGTTTTGCGGTCTGCTGCGGGAAGCCGGGGAGCAGGAGAAAGCTTATCTGCATAAATTAGAAAAGCAGGAAAAACAGGCGTTGGAGCTGTTTCGCAGTATCTATCCGAAGCTTACGGCGGGCAGTGTGTTCCAGCCGATGCTGCAGTCGGAGGCATTTAACGTTTATCCCCAGGTCAACCGGATTTTGACGGAGGAATACGGGTACGCCGGAATGTTTCTGGTGTTTGACGAATTCAGCAAATATATTGAAGGACATGAGACAGCGGGCTTTGCGGGGGATATGAAGGTATTGCAGGATATGTGCGAGCTTGCCAATGAGTCAAAGGGCAGGCTGTTCCTCACCATGGTCGCCCATAAAAGCATTCATGAATACACCAGAAGCATTGACGCCTCTGTGAAAAATGCGTTTCGCGGCGTGGAGGGGCGTATCAGCGAAATACCCTTTGTGGTGTCGGCACAGAACAATTATGAGCTGATTGCAGATACCATTGAGAAAAAAGAGCCGGAATTTTCAGAGATATACGGCAGCATGTGTAAAAACGATAGCTTCGGAGAATTAGTGGAGCGCTCCCTTGAGCTGCCCTGCTTTTCCGGTCTGTTTACCGGGGAGGAATTTGAAAAAACGGTGGCACGGGGCTGCTTTCCGCTGACGCCATTAGGGGCGTATCTGCTGCTTCATATCAGTGAAAAGGTGGCGCAGAATGAGCGGACGATATTTACATTTTTGGCAGACGAGGGACAGGGCTGCCTGCCGTGGCTGTTACAGAAATATCCCAATCAAATCATTGGGGCTGACCGGATTTATGATTATTTTAAAGGGCTTTTCCGGGAGACGGAGGACGCGCCCCAGATACATAATGAATGGCTGAAAGCGGAGTATGCCTTAAGCCGGACAGAACAGGAGACAGAGAGCAGAATTATAAAGACGGTGGCTCTCATTCGGATGATAAACCGGGAGGACGAGTTTCCGGCAAAGGACGGAGAAATCCGCATTGCAGCAGGACTTCCGGAAGGCGAATACTACCCTGCAATGGAGCATTTAAAGGCGGAGGATATTTTAGTTTACCGCAGTAATGCAGGTGTATATGCTTTCCGCAACAATGTGGGCGTGGATGTGGAGAAAAAAATCGGGGATAAGATGACGGAGCTGCGCAGCCGCATTTCCTATTGCGAGGTCTTAGGGCAGGTCTGCGAGATGGATTTTGAGCTGCCGAAGCAGTATAACAGACAGTATGCCATCACCCGGTATTTTCAGTATGAATATATGACGCCGGAATTGTTTTTTGCGCTGGAGCGCCCGGAATATCTCTTTGAGGAAAAATTTTCAGACGGGAAAATGGTGGTGCTTATCAGCGAAAATCCGGTGGAATTGAAAAAGGTGGAGGAGCAGTTAGAAAAGCTGAAGGATATCCGAATCCTGGCGCTTGCGTCGGACCATGGATTTTCCATTGGAGAGCTGTTATTAAAATATGAGGCGGTGCGGGCGTTAAAGTGCGACGCCGGATTTATTGAGGAAAATGTACTGCTTTTGCAGGAATTAGAGCTTTGCGAAGAAGATATTGCGTTTGAAATCAATGCCCGTATGGAAGAGGATTTCTTAGCGGAAAACGGGCATGTTACGGTGCTGTGCGCGGGACAGAACCCCCAAAAGTGCAGCAGCTCTGCGGAGTTTAACGGTATGCTGAGCGATATCTGCAGCAGGTATTACGGTGCGTCGCCCAAGGTCAATCACGAGCTTTTGAATATTGAGCATGTGGGAAAACAATATCTGCGGGCGAGAAATGAAGTGGTGAAAAATCTGTTGGAGGGAGAGGACTGTACCCGGTATGAGCGGGGGACGACCCCGACGGCGATGGTGTATCGTGCGGCATTTTTCCATACGGCGGAGGATATGGGCTGTCAGGAAATGAACCGGGAGATAGAAGCGTTTTTTGTCCGGTGCGCAGGGGAGAAGCAGAGCTTTGCTTCGCTTTACGGGCGGCTGCAGGGAGAGCATATCGGAGCGAGGAAAGGAATCATTCCGTTATTTCTGGCAAAAAAACTTGCGGACGCCGAGGGGACGGCGGTGGTCTATATCGGCGGGAAGGAGCTGGAAATCAGCGCCGATACCCTGAACCATGTCAATGATTTTCCGGGGAAATACAGCCTGTACTTAGAACCGGAGACAGCGGAAAAGGAGAGGTATCTTAATGCATTGGAGGAATTGTTTGATGTTCCGGCTTCCTATTCGCTGTCAAGGCAGAGCAGGCTGCTCCGTCTGGTGGAGGGAATGCAGAAATGGTACCGCTCCCTGTCCCAGTATGCCATGACGACCATGGATTTTTCTGAGGAAGAAATTGTGGAGGCGGAAAATAATCGTTTCGGATGGAAAAATGAGATGTCCGGTGAAAAAATTGCGGTGAAAAATGCCGGAGCGGAAGAGAAAAATAACAGGGAATTTATCAAAGAAATAGCAGGCTTGCGGAATTTGCTGCGCAGGGCGGAGGTCAATCCGAGGGAACTGGTCTTTGATAAGCTTCCGGCATGTTTTGAAGCGGCTTCTTATGAAGAAACGGTTCACTGCCTGGCGTTAGCAAAGGGACTGCTCGTAAGGAAAACGGAAACGCTTGCGGAGAAAATAATCAGTGCGGTGAAGCAGGAGTTTAGCGTGCCGGAGCAGGCAAATTTAAAGGCGTGTCTTTTGGAATGGTACGGACTGCAGAGGGATAAGGTAAAGAGCCATGTGTTTTCCCAAGCGGTACAGGGATTTTTACATTATTTAGAGCAGCTTGCCACCAATGACGAGCGTGAGATTGTTTCCCGGCTGTCCCGGATTTTGCTGGATATTTATTTAGAGGACTGGACAGATGAAACCCTGGAGAATTTTAAGGAAGAACTGCACCGTCTCCGCTGTGAGGTGGAGCAGGCGGCGGAACAGAAAGACGCATTAGCAGGCGCAAGCCGCATTATTTTAAGGGACGCAGCGGGAAACGAACTGGAAAAAAGCTATGCGGCGGATATTTCTGATTCTACCAGCCGGTATTTGAGCAACATGATAGGAGAGGCGTTGGAGGAATTCGGAGATACGCTGGAAATGGGGCAGAAGGTTGCGGTGCTGGTGCAGGCGATAGAAGGGCTTTTGCAGGGATAGAAAGGTACGGAAAGAGAATGGAAGATATGATATATCTGGACAATGCGGCAACTACATTTCCAAAGCCGGAGTGTGTCTACCGGGCGATGGAGGAAGCGGGCAGGAATTACGGAGTGAATGCCGGCAGGGGTTCCTATGCGCTGGCGAGGATGGCGTCAGCGGTGATAGAAGAGACAAGAGAGTGGATAAAGCGCCTTGCGGGGGCGGATTCAGTAGCAGAGGTGGTGTTTACCCCCTCTGCTACTGTTGCGTGTAATCAGGTGTTCGGAGGGTTGGATTGGAAGGAAGAGGATGTGGTTTACGTGTCGCCCTTTGAGCACAATGCGGTGATGCGGGTGCTGTATTTGTTGCAGAAAAAGTACGGGTTTACCATAGAAGAACTTGCGTTGCAGGAAGAAACCTTAGAGCTGGATATGGAGAAAATCAGATTTCAGTTTTTACGGAAAAAACCCACGGTGGTGGCGGTCACCCATGTCAGCAATGTGACAGGGTATATTCTTCCGGTGGAGGAGGTGGCAAAGCTGGCGGCAGAGCAGGGGGCTGTGGTGGTAGTGGACGGCTCTCAGGGGCTTGGGTTAGTCCCGGTCTGCCTGAAAAATCTGCCTGTGGATTTTTATATTTTTGCGGGGCATAAGACGCTCTACGGACCTATGGGAACGGGAGGTTTTCTGCAGTCCGGCAGGGTTGCCTTAAAGCCCTTTCTGGCAGGAGGGACGGGCAGCAACTCTCTTGATTTGGAAATGTCGGCGGACGTGACGGGATTAGAACCGGGCAGCCCGAATGTTGCTGCGATAGCGGGGCTTCGGGCTGCGGTGGCGGAGCTTTGCGGGAAGTCAGGGGGATTTTTGGAGAGAGAACAGGAGATGACGGAGTATTTCATTGACAGGTTAGGGAAAATTCCCGGAGTGCGGCTGTATCTGCCGGAGGACAGGAAACGCCATGCCGGGATTGTGGCGTTTAACGTGGAAGGGTATCAGGCGTCGGAGGTTGGGATGATTTTGGACGAGGACTACCGGATTGCGGTGCGGACGGGATACCAGTGTGCACCGCTGATACATAAGTATTTGAAGGCGGATGAGTTTCTCGGCGTGGTGCGCGTGGGCGTGGGATGGTTTACGACGGAGGCGGAATTAGAGGCGTTGGTGGATGCGGTGAGAGAGATTGCGGAAGGATAGAGGGAGGAAAAAAATATGATAGCGAAAGCAGCATCGTTAAAAGACATTATTGAAAGTGAACCACATAGATTGGAAATACCGTTTTTTCAGAGACGTTATGTGTGGAAAGAGGAAAACTGGCAGGAATTATTGGAGGCATTGGAACATTTTAAAGAGGAAAAGGTGTTTTGGGGTTCTGTTATCATAAAGCTGTCATCGGAAAAGGAGACAGATGATGCGGAACATTATTTCAGCAAAGGTTATGTAATTGATGGACAGCAGCGTTTGACAACAATCGCTCTTTTGACAAAGGCAATTTATGACAGTGTGGGAGAAAACGAGGACTGGTGCCAGAGAATTGCGTATAATGATTTATTTTTTCCACCTTATACATCAGCGCCGAAGGAAAAGTATGAACTGATTATCAAACATTCAAGAATTGATAAGGAAGAATTTGAACACATAGTAAAGGCTGGAATTTTTAATGATGAACGGGTGGAGATAGAAAAAGACACCGGAGGACAGATTTCCAGATGTTATGCTTATTTTAAAAATTGTTTCAAGCAAAAAAAGAAAGAGGAACTGGCGGAGCTGATAGACAATCTTTATGGGGATGAGAAAGTATTTGTACAGATTACGCTTGATGAAAAAGATGTAAATGAGCAGGCGATATTTGATTCTATTAACCGGGCAGGGCAAAAGTTATATACCTCAGATATCATTAAAAATAATTTGTTTAAAAAATTAATGTATTTGACGAATGACAGCGAACGTGTCTGTAAATTGTGTGATAAGTATTGGGATAATATTTTTTGGACAGATGAATTCTGGGATGAAAAAAGGCGTTTTGGAAATATCGGAAAAAGTCATTTAGATTTTCTGCTATATTCTGTTGCCTGTATTAAATGGGCGGATGAATCGCTCCAAAATATTAATGAGAATCTGGAAACTATATTTGAACAAAAAACAGAGGCTTTAGATGAAAGTGAGTTAATCGAACTGATTTCTGATATTTCTAAATATGCGCTGATTTATAAAAAATATATTTATGAATTTGGTGAGAGCATAGAGGAGGCATCGTTCAGTAAAGAAGAACATGTGAATCGGCTGTTGTTAATTATGGATAAATTTAAGATACAGATGTTTTATCCGTATGTCCTGAAAAAATTGTATGAAAATATTATTTCTTATGATATCGAAAGAAAGCAAGTGGAGTGTAATTTAAGTGATTACAACATGAATCAGGAGGTCAGATTACTGGAAGCATATATTGTCAGAAGGAGAATTTATGGTGCAAGTACTTCCGGTTATTCAAAAAAATGTATGGAAGTGTTGAGGGAAGGAATTATGAAATTGTACTCTGATTATGTGATGGAGGGCGAGGATAATGATGTCATAAAAGAAAATAAAGAAGTGAAAGAAGCGTTAAGAAATATTGGTAAGGCAGAAGTTGTTAAGATGATACTGTTTTGTCTTGAATTAACCAGATGGGATGAAAGAGATGATATGGGAAAGCTGGCTTTTAACTATCAGATAGAGCATATTATGCCGCAAAAGTGGAAGGAGTATTGGGCATTGTCATCGAATTGCTCAGAGGATGAAAGAAATCAGAGAATTAAGGAAATCGGAAATATGCTTCTGCTTAACCAGAAACTAAATAAGCATATTCAGAACAGGGAATACAAGGTGAAAATGGAGGGAATCCACGAAGGGAAAAAGATAAAAGAGGGATATAAAGACAGAACACAGTTAAAGATGACCAAGGAAATTGTTGACCAGTATGACGGAGGCGATAAAACCTGGGACGAGGAACATATCAGGAAAAGAACAGAGAAAATTGCAGAAGAAGTGATAAAACATTGGGATATTGTAAAACTGATAAAGGAGGTACAATCATGAAAACCATCGACGAAAACATCCTGCGCCAAATGATTTTAGAGGTACTGCACGTAGAGCGGAAAAACCTGCGCAGCAAAGCCAAAACTGACCAGCGCATGGCGGAGGAATTAGAGAAAATTATCATTGATTACGCCAAAAGAATCTAAACACGGGAGATAAGAAGGTATGAAATTTACACGAATCACCATGAAAAATTTTATGAGGTATAAGGGCACCAACACCATTACATTCAGCTGTGACCCGGAGAAAAATGTAACGGTGGTACTGGGGGATAACACGGTGGGAAAAACCACCATTGCACAGGCGTTCCGGTTCGGGCTTTATGAGGCGGTCTTTGCGGAACGGGGGAAAAGCCAGGCGGACTATCAGCTGTTGAATAATGATATTCTTGCCATGATGGATGCGGATTCCAGAGCCAGTGTTTTAGTGGAAATCGTGGCGGAGGATGAGAAAAAGCAATATGATATCCGCCGTGAAATCACTTACTTAAGAATATTTCCACAAATGATTGCCAAGGAAGTGTATAAGAAAGTATCCTTAGAAATTTCCGACAGGGAAAATCCAGAGGAACGTATTTCCGTTGCGCCGGAGAAAATCGAGGAAGTCATCAATGAAATGTTTCCAAGAAATTTGTCACATTATTTTCTTTTTGACGGGGAGCGCTGGAATGATGTGACGGTCAATGGGGTGAAAGAGAGCATCAAAGAATCGGTACATATTTTAACGGGACTTTCCGCTTACCAGAAAGCAATCTGGCATTTGAAGGACATGGGCGCTCATTCGGTCATCAAGAAATTCAAAGGGAAGATTTCCGGAGAAGGAAATATGTACGACAATCTGGAACGGGAAAGAAACCAGATGGAGCGCCAAATCAGCGCAGCCCAGGAAAAAATAGAAACCATTGACTTGAATGTGAGTCATTATTCCGAAAAAATTGCAGAAATAGAGCAGTATTTAGAGGAAAACAAAAATACCGAGGTTTTTCAGGCAAAATACAGGCAGTTGCAGGTGGTGCGCAGAAGCCAGGGGGAAAAGACCATCACTAATTATAAAGGACTGGTAAATGAATTTAGTGACAAGGCATATATGCTTTTTGCAGAGCCGATGATAGAGGCCTCCCTTAAAATGGTAAAGTCCGTTGCAGGGGAGCGGCGGGATATTCCCCATATGCACCAGGCAAGCATTGATTATATCATTAGGACAGGAAAATGTATCTGCGGTACGCCATTAGAGGAGGGCTCAAAGGAGCTGACCTGCCTGCTGGAGCAGAGAAATTATCTGCCGCCTGCGGATATCGGTTCCCTGTTAGGGGAGTTTGAGCGGACGGGAAAACGCTGGAAAAACCGCAGCAGCGATACTTTGCGGGAATTAAGGGAAGATGCGGAAAATGTAGATGAAAGTCTGCGCCAGTATGAGGAAACCTGCAACCAGTTGGCGGACTTGGAGCGAAAAATGGACGAGCAGATTGATTTTGCGGAAAAAAGAAGGCAGCTGAAAAGCTATCAGCAGGAAGTACAGAAGCTGAGTGCAGAAAAAGGCGAGTGGAAGGGCAGAATAGAAAGCTACCGGAAACGGATTTCCGCCTTAGAGGAAGATATGCGGGGGCAGGAGGCGAAAAATGAGGAAAACAGAAAATGGCGCAATAGGACGGATGTGGCAGAGATTTTATATGCACGGCTGAAACAGGATTTTGAAAAAAAGGAAAAACAGATATTTTTAGAGTTAAACAGCCAGATTCAGAAAAATTTTGCCCGGATGTTTAATGCCAGGGATAAGAAAATACAGCTGAATGAGCAGTATGAAATACAGATGCTTTACCAGACCGATTTGGGCTTTCGGGAGGAACGGAATTTATCGGAGGGAGAAAAAATTGCACGGAATTTTGCCTTTATCGTCACTATCATGGAGTACAGCAGAAAGAAAAAGGCGGAGAAAAACGGCGCGGAGGAAGAAGGGGATACGCTGCCGATTGTGTTAGACGGACCTTTTTCTAAATTAGGAGATGAAAATATCCGCTTAATTGCAAAGGTTCTGCCGGAGGTTTCGGAGCAGGTGATTTTATTTATGTTGGAAAAGGACTGGAAATATACCGGACTGGATGAATATGTGGGGGCGGCTTACCGGATTGAGAAGGATGTGGAGAAAGCCTACGCCTCCATTCGGAAAATGGATGGATATCTGGTGTAGATGGAGGGAAAGATGGCAGCTTATGAATTTTTCAAAAAAGAATTTCAGTTTTACGGAAAACATGCCAGGATGGCGGGGGAATTGTGGGTGCAGAATGATTATGAGCACACCTATTTTAAACGTTTGGTAGATTTGTATGTGGCTGCAGCCGTGGTGGGCTTCCGGGTGGACCGGAAGGCGGAGGCGGACTATTCTCCGGTAGATGCCAAAAGCGTGTTCCCGGAGCAGATGTTAAAGGCGAAGGAAGATTTGGATTTTATTATGCAGATGATGATTATGCTGGATAATAAGGGGAAAATGACGGAGGAAGAAGCGGTAAAGAAAGCCTTCCGGGGCGCTTCTACGAAGGAAGAGTTTGATGCTTACCAGGAAATGTTCAATTCCTATGTGAGAGGCGGGGTGGAAGAACTCTATGAACGGCTGGTGGTGCGGAAATCTGAGCCGGAGGATGGGTTTTACGATAATAAGACGGCAAATCTTATGATGGTGCTGGAGCGGTTTGCACCGATGGATAAGTATGGGGAAAAGGATGTAGAATAAAATGTAAAATTATGGAAAATTTTGCTTTACAATCGTCAAAAAATGGGGTATTATAATAGAGAATTATATCATACCAAGTAATAACAGGTTTCTACAGTAAGGTAGAACACCTAAAAGCTCTAATCCCATTCTTCGGAATGGGATTATCTTTTATCAGCAATAATTTTTTGCAGCAGGTGTCCCGTTTTAAGAAGAACGCCAGAGTGATGCGTTCTTCGAATGATAATTCAGGAGTTGTTTGTTACCTAAAAGAAAACGGTTCAGTTGAAAGGAGAAGGAAGAGATGGAAGAAAAATTAGATTACAGAATTGGCTTGGACATTGGAATTGCCTCCGTGGGTTGGGCGGTACTGCAGAATAACAGTCAGGGAGAGCCGGTACATATCGTGGATTTAGGCGTGCGGATTTTTGATAAGGCGGAGCAGCCCAAAACAGGAGAGTCTTTAGCCGCGCCGAGACGTGACGCAAGAACCACCAGAAGGAGACTCAGAAGAAGAAAGCATCGTATGGACAGAATCAAATACCTGTTTTCGCAGGAGGGGCTGATTGAGACAGAGTCTTTTATGGAGCGGTATTATTCCGGAAAATTGCCGGACGTGTATCAGCTGCGTTATGAGGCATTGGATAGAAAATTAAAGGACGAGGAGTTAGCGCAGGTGCTGCTTCATATTGCAAAGCACCGTGGTTTCCGCTCCACAAGAAAAGCGGAATTGGCGGAGGATAAAGAGGGAGGACAGGTACTCAAGGCAACCAATGAAAATAAAAAACGTATGGAAGAGCACGGTTACCGTACCGTGGGAGAAATGATGTATTTAGACGAGGATTTCAGGGCTGCCTGCCCCTGGGTTGAGAGAGGTTACGTCCTGACGCCGAGAAATAAAGCGGGAAATTACCGTCACACCATTTTGCGGGCGATGTTAGTGGAAGAAGTACACGCTATTTTCGCTGCGCAGCGGGAATTGGGGAATGAAAAGGCAACTGAGGCGTTAGAGGAAAAATATTTAGAAATTATGGAGAGCCAGCGTTCCTTTGACATGGGACCGGGAAGCCAGCCGGACGGAGCGCCCAGTCCCTATGCCATTAATGGATTTGAGGGACGCGTGGGGAAATGTACCTTTGAGAAGGAGGAACTGCGGGCTGCAAAAGGCACTTACACAGCGGAATATTTTGTGGCGCTGCAAAAAATAAGTCATACAAAGCTGGTGAATACAGACGGCGAGGTGCGCAATTTTACGGAGGAAGAGCGTCAGCTTTTGATTGAGCTGCTGCACAGCCAGAAGGAAATCAAGTATGCCGCTGTCCGCAAAAAATTAAATCTGGGTGTGGATATCCGTTTTTATAATCTGAATTATCGTGGAAAAAAGACGAAGGATACAGAAAAGTCTGTGGATATGGAGGAGCTGATAAAGGAGACGGAGAAAGCTAAATTTATCGGTATGCCCTGGTACCATGAATATAAAAAGGTGTTAGAAACACGTCTTCTGGGAATGCAGGAAGATGAGAAAAAGGATTTGTTAGATGAAGTTGGAAAAATTCTGTCCTGTCTGAAAAATGATGACAGCCGTACGGAAAAGTTGGCAGAGCTTGGTTTATCAGCGGAAGAAATCGAGGGGCTGCTGCCGTTAAATCCTGCAAAATTCCAACATCTTTCCATAAAAGCCATGAGAAATATTATCCCGTATTTAGAGCAGGGGATGACATATGATAAGGCATGTGCTGCTGCAAAATATGATTTTAAGGCAGACGATAATTCTGCGAAACAAAAGCTGCTGCAGGGGGACAGGGTAAATGAGGTGTTAGCGGATATCACCAATCCGGTGGTAAGGCGTTCTGTGTCTCAGACCATTAAGGTTATCAATGCGATTATTCGGAAATACGGAAGCCCGCAGGCAGTGCATATTGAGCTTGCCAGAGAGATGGCAAAGAATTTTGATGAGAGAAGAAAATTGGAGAATTCCATGAAAGAGCGTGGTGATTCCAATGAAAAGGCGAAGAAAAAGATACAGGAATTAGGAGTATTGTCTCCAAACGGACAGGATATTTTAAAGTATCGCTTATGGGTAGAGCAGGATGGAAGATGTATGTATTCCGGAAAAGTGATTCCGTTAGATACGTTGTTTCAACCGGGGTATGAGATTGACCATATTTTGCCTTACAGCATCACTTTTGACGATAGTTTTCGAAATAAGGTACTGGTAGTGGCACAGGAAAATCAGCAGAAAGGGAATCGGACGCCGTTTGAGTATTTTGGAAATGACGAAGAGAAATGGAAAGAGTTTGAGGCTCGGGTGAATAGCCATATCCATGATTTTAAAAAGCAGGAAAAGCTGTTGAAAAAGCATTTTACGGAGGAAGAGCGGAAGGAGTTTAAGGAACGGAATCTGAATGATACGAAGTATATCACAACCGTTGTCTATAATCTGATACGCCAGAATTTAGAGCTTGCCCCGCTTTCTGTGGAGGGAAAGAAAAAACAGGTGCGTGCGGTCAATGGTGCGGTTACATCTTATCTTAGAAAAAGATGGGGACTGCCCCAGAAAAACCGCGAGACGGATACCCATCATGCCATGGATGCGGTGGTGATTGCATGCTGTACAGACGGTATGATACAGAAAATTTCCCGTTACACCAAGGGCAGGGAGCTGCGCTACGCCAGAGGATATCGGTATGTGGATGAGGAAACCGGGGAGATTTTTGACTGCAGGGAGATGGACAGGGATGCGTGGGACGAAAAGTTTGGCGTGAGAGTGCCGTTGCCCTGGAATAGTTTCCGGACAGAGCTGGATGTGCGGATGGGGGCAGACCCAAAGAATTTTTTGGATACCCATATGGATGTAGCGACAGAGATTGATTATCCTGAGTTTATTTATGAAAAAATACGTCCGATTTTTGTTTCCAGAATGCCGAATCATAAGGTGACTGGGGCGGCTCATGCGGATACGATACGCAGTCCGAGACATTTTAGCGAGGATGGCGTGGTATTGACTAGGACTGCACTGGCGGATTTGAAGCTGAATAAGGATGGGGAAATTGAGGGGTATTACAATAAGGAAAGCGACTGGCTGCTGTATCATGCGTTAAAGAGGCAGTTAGAGTTGTATGGCGGAGACGGGAAAAAGGCGTTTGCTGAGGATTTCCATAAACCGAAGGCGGATGGTACGGAAGGTCCTGTGGTGAGAAAGGTTAAGATTGCCAAGAAACAGACCTCCGGGGTACTGGTGAATGGCGGGGAGGGAATTGCTGAGAATGGGTCCATGGTTCGGATTGATGTGTTCCGAAGGGATGGGAAGTATTACTTTGTGCCAATTTATACTGCGGATGTGGTGAAGAAGGTGCTGCCGAATAAAGCGGCAACTGCTGGAAAGCCATATGATGAATGGAGAGTTATGGAGGATAAAGATTTTGTGTTTAGCCTTTATTCTAGGGACTTGGTGCATATTAAGAGTAAAAAAGGTGTAAAAACAACGATGTTTTCTGGGGAACAAGCCAAGCAGGAAGATATTTATGCGTATTATATGGGAGCAAATGTTAATACAGCGAGTATTTCTGGAATTGCTGATGACAAAAGGTATGAATTTAGTAGTGTAGGCATTCAGGGACTTGAATTATTAGAAAAGTGCCAAGTGGATGTGCTTGGAAATGTAACAATAGTGAAGCAGGAAAAAAGAATGGGATTTTCCTGATTTTAAGGTACATATTTTGTGTTTCAAAGTATAAAAAAATAAAATAGGATATTTCGGTGAGAAAACACAGTGATTTAACGAGGCGAAGTATCCTATTTTATGAGCGTTTTGTGAAATTGTACTAAATAATGTATTGTAGATTGGAGCAATATGGGGTTTCGTAATATTAAAATTGACAGCAATATAAAATTGCATATCAAAAATCAGCAGTTAGTAATAGGAACAGAGGAAGAAGTGCAGGTTCCGTTGGAGGATATTAATTGTATTTTGATTGAAAATCAGTCTGTGACGGTGTCTGCATATTTTCTTCAAAAGGCTGCTGATATGGGAATTGCTGTTTACTTTTGTGATGAAAAACATCTTCCTAATGCGGTACTGCTTCCTATGGTGCGGCATAGCCGGCATTTTAAAATATTGAAATACCAGATGGAGGCAGGAAAGCCTCTGCAAAAGCGTTTGTGGCAGCAGATAGTAGTGCAGAAAATTAGAAATCAGGCATTATGTTTGCAACTGTTGGAGTTAGATGGTGCAAAAGAATTGTTTGATATGTGCAGGGAGGTGCAGTCAGGGGACAGAACCCATGTGGAGGCGAAGGCGGCGGCATTTTATTTTAGGAGTATGTATGGTTTGGGATTTTCCAGGGGAAATGACCATATTATTAATTCAGCCCTAAATTATGGATATGCTATTGTGCGGGGATTGATTGCACGTTCTATTATTTGCTATGGGCTGGAGCCTTCCATAGGGGTTTTCCATCACAGCGAGTTGAACAATTATAATCTGGCGGATGATATGATTGAGCCGTTTCGTCCGCTGGTGGATTTGTATGTATCACAGCATTTTGATATGGCGGAAATAGATTCAACGTTGACACCGGAAATGAAACGGGGGTTGTTTGGCATTATTAATTTTGATATGGATGTGAAAGGGGATAAACGTATTATCAGTAATTGCATTGACATGATGGTGGCGAGTTACAGCAGTGCGCTGCAGGAAAGACGGACGGAGCTGGATTTGCCGGAACTGATACAGTTACAGGTACATAGTTATGAATAAATTTATGAGAATGCTTGTATTTTTTGATTTACCAGTGGTGACGGCTAAGGATAGGAAAGCAGCCACGAAATTTCGGAATTTTTTATTGAAAGACGGATATCATATGATGCAGTGGTCTGTTTATTCCAGGATATGCAATGGGACAGATGCAGTTGCAACCCATCAGCAGCGGCTAAAACAAAACTTGCCGGAGAAAGGTTCGGTGCGTCTGTTGACATTGACAGAAAAGCAGTATGAATCCATAGATGTGTTGCTGGGGACGAAAACCTTTGACGATACTTCCGGGTCTGTAGAGTTAATTAATATTTTTTAGCAGCAGGAAGAAGAGAAGCCGGGAGGAGTGTATTATGGTGAAACCGATTGTAAAAGATATTTTGTTTTTGCAGCAGAAATCTGAGCCAGCGACCAAAGAGGATAAGCAGGTTGTACAGGATTTGCTGGATACATTAAAAGCGAATGAGGCAGGATGTGTTGGAATGGCTGGTAATATGATTGGCGTTAAAAAAAGAATTATCGCTGTAAATATGGGAATTATGAATGTTCCAATGATAAATCCGGTTATTTTAAAGAAGGCAGGTCCGTATGAAACGGAGGAAGGATGTCTTTCTTTGACTGGAGTGAGAAAGACAACAAGATATCAAGAAATTGAAGTTGAGTTTTTTGATATAAATTGGGAAAGGCAGAGAAAGGCATACTCTGGTTGGATTGCGCAGATTATACAGCATGAGTGTGACCATTTTGAGGGGATTATTATTTAGTGAGGGCAGTAGTGTGAAAAAATATAAAATTATAAAGATAGAAGAACCGGATTTTGGATGTGAAGGACTTTTAGATGGGCAGCGGAAAGTGGATACGGTTGTGTTAAGAGATGATACTGGAAAAGATGTGGTGGTACAAATTCTGGATGAGGAGCTTTATGCTAAGAATTTGAATGAGGGGGATGAGTATTGGTTGGAAGACTAGGGGGAATATTGCAAATTGATGAATATTTTTTTGAAAAAGAATAAAAATTGTTGTTTTGGGGCAGAAAAATAGTTGTTTTTTAGAGAGAAAACCCCCGCATAATCCCAGTGTTATGCGGGGGTTCGTGTTCCCTATTATACCATACCAAGTAATAACTGGGAACTACAGCGGCCATGATTTACAGTAATTTGTTAATTGAATTATACCATACCAAGTAATAACTGGGAACTACAGCAATAGGGGGAAATATTCGCCCAAAAAGGGAATTATACCATACCAAGTAATAACTGGGAACTACAGCAACGTATTGACGTAGTATTTGACAGCAAGGATTATACCATACCAAGTAATAACTGGGAACTACAGCATTCACGCTTTGCACGGTGCCAATGCGTATATTATACCATACCAAGTAATAACTGGGAACTACAGCCTTTTCATACAGCATGATTATTCCTTTCAGATTATACCATACCAAGTAATAACTGGGAACTACAGCATTGTATCATTGCTCGTTATCTTGCGCAAGATTATACCATACCAAGTAATAACTGGGAACTACAGCATGTATGCAGCAATTTATATACATAATCTGATTATACCATACCAAGTAATAACTGGGAACTACAGCCTGCGTCAGCTGCTTTTTCAATTTTTGCTTATTATACCATACCAAGTAATAACTGGGAACTACAGCAACTCTTCTTTGCTGTCCACTAGATAGGTTATTATACCATACCAAGTAATAACTGGGAACTACAGCTACTTGTAGATTATTAGTTGCGTTGTACCAATTATACCATACCAAGTAATAACTGGGAACTACAGCCTCGGCAGCGATCACCGTCCCTTTCTGGCATTATACCATACCAAGTAATAACTGGGAACTACAGCTTGAGTGCGCTCGACGGCGCGAAAGCTGAATTATACCATACCAAGTAATAACTGGGAACTACAGCTGTACCTGTTCTTGGACTTCTTGGAATAAAATTATACCATACCAAGTAATAACTGGGAACTACAGCGCAGGGGACAAGATAATTGACACACACGCCATTATACCATACCAAGTAATAACTGGGAACTACAGCTATGCGGTGCTGGGTGGTGCGTGAACGCAATTATACCATACCAAGTAATAACTGGGAACTACAGCTTAGGTTTTGTGCCAAAGAAAGACCGCAATTATACCATACCAAGTAATAACTGGGAACTACAGCCATTCCGTGCTATCTGCGGACATATCGCAAATTATACCATACCAAGTAATAACTGGGAACTACAGCAACGTACCTGCATTTAAGCCAAACGGAATTATTATACCATACCAAGTAATAACTGGGAACTACAGCTGAAATGCCCCTGCTGGGTATTTCCATTCGATTATACCATACCAAGTAATAACTGGGAACTACAGCATATAGCTTCTACAAAGCCGCCGAAATTGGATTATACCATACCAAGTAATAACTGGGAACTACAGCAAGCAGTAAGTTCCTGACTCTGCATCAAAATTATACCATACCAAGTAATAACTGGGAACTACAGCTAGTACGTTGACTTCTTCCATTCCGCCTCTATTATACCATACCAAGTAATAACTGGGAACTACAGCACTTCAGCAGATGTTGAAGAGGCTGGCGACATTATACCATACCAAGTAATAACTGGGAACTACAGCCCACAGTCTTGAGCATTTACTACTAACACAATTATACCATACCAAGTAATAACTGGGAACTACAGCAACTCTTCGAGATTGGATTGCATTTCCATTATTATACCATACCAAGTAATAACTGGGAACTACAGCATGGCAAGAAGAGGCAAGTTCGTCTTAATGATTATACCATACCAAGTAATAACTGGGAACTACAGCCCCGGTCATGCCGCAGATTAAGGCATGCTTATTATACCATACCAAGTAATAACTGGGAACTACAGCATCTGAATATGAAAAAGCGGAAGATAAAAATTATACCATACCAAGTAATAACTGGGAACTACAGCACTATTGACATTTAGAAACAATCTGTTATATTATACCATACCAAGTAATAACTGGGAACTACAGCACCTTGCGTATAAAGTCGCCCTAATTCCAATTATACCATACCAAGTAATAACTGGGAACTACAGCTTAATGTATCAGTTTAAACAGATAGGAACAATTATACCATACCAAGTAATAACTGGGAACTACAGCTCCTCCTGCGCCTCTTTGGTAAACTTCCCAATTATACCATACCAAGTAATAACTGGGAACTACAGCTTGGCCTGCAAGGTTATCTTTGCCGGGCCTATTATACCATACCAAGTAATAACTGGGAACTACAGCTAATAAAAAGAAAGTATCCTGTTTTCGAAATTATACCATACCAAGTAATAACTGGGAACTACAGCAGTTCCGGTGTTCCTATTTCCTAACAAACAATTATACCATACCAAGTAATAACTGGGAACTACAGCGCAGAACTAAGAGTTAGTAGAGATATAAATATTATACCATACCAAGTAATAACTGGGAACTACAGCAAGAACACATTATCTCCCGCTGTGCACCTGATTATACCATACCAAGTAATAACTGGGAACTACAGCGCTCTGTATTTGTCCTCTTCATCTTCTACTATTATACCATACCAAGTAATAACTGGGAACTACAGCAAATGGACGAGGAAGATTTGATTGACCGCAATTATACCATACCAAGTAATAACTGGGAACTACAGCTAAAAATTATAACACGGCTCAATTTCAAAGATTATACCATACCAAGTAATAACTGGGAACTACAGCGCTCTGGCCTGCTGCCGTGCCGACATTCGAATTATACCATACCAAGTAATAACTGGGAACTACAGCTCCTCACGCATACTGCCTTTAAAACCGCTTATTATACCATACCAAGTAATAACTGGGAACTACAGCACCGTACCCAGTGCAGACACATTAACTAGAATTATACCATACCAAGTAATAACTGGGAACTACAGCTCCCTGCCTCCTTTGCATTACATACATTTTATTATACCATACCAAGTAATAACTGGGAACTACAGCGGAGCACATAAGCAGACGACAAAATGGCAATTATACCATACCAAGTAATAACTGGGAACTACAGCCATGTCGTCAGCTGACACCCCTAATTCATTATTATACCATACCAAGTAATAACTGGGAACTACAGCGTAAAATTTTAAACTACGAAATAATGCTAATTATACCATACCAAGTAATAACTGGGAACTACAGCATTTTTTCTCCTTTCATGTATGGCTAGATTATTATACCATACCAAGTAATAACTGGGAACTACAGCTTTACACCAATTACGCACGGTTTTGGCGCTATTATACCATACCAAGTAATAACTGGGAACTACAGCAAACAAACGGATTTTGTTTCTAAATCAGTGATTATACCATACCAAGTAATAACTGGGAACTACAGCAAAAGCCATTGATGACACCGAGATTTTAAAATTATACCATACCAAGTAATAACTGGGAACTACAGCATTTTTACCCATTTTATAGGCATTAATTTTATTATACCATACCAAGTAATAACTGGGAACTACAGCTTCAACGTTATGCAAAAAAAACTTTTTATCATTATACCATACCAAGTAATAACTGGGAACTACAGCTTCAACGTTATGCAAAAAAAACTTTTTATCATTATACCATACCAAGTAATAACTGGGAACTACAGCTGATACACTTTTAAAAGTGGACGGCATTAAATTATACCATACCAAGTAATAACTGGGAACTACAGCCATGTGATATAATATAATTATCAAAGGGAATTATACCATACCAAGTAATAACTGGGAACTACAGCCCCAGTCATACCACAAATTAAGGCATGTTTATTATACCATACCAAGTAATAACTGGGAACTACAGCATCCATTGATATACCCCCCTTTCTAATCTATTATACCATACCAAGTAATAACTGGGAACTACAGCTCGCTCACCCGTTTCGTCCTTCGTATCTAATTATACCATACCAAGTAATAACTGGGAACTACAGCTTATGAAAATTTATCATGTTATTTACAAGAATTATACCATACCAAGTAATAACTGGGAACTACAGCCATACAGACCTAAAGGGTCTCGGGCGTTTAATTATACCATACCAAGTAATAACTGGGAACTACAGCACGCAAACACTGGCTGTCTGGTCATGTGTAATTATACCATACCAAGTAATAACTGGGAACTACAGCAGCAATTCAAACGGCTTTAACAACAATCTGATTATACCATACCAAGTAATAACTGGGAACTACAGCATGACCAGACAGAACATTCATAATATCGAGATTATACCATACCAAGTAATAACTGGGAACTACAGCAAGCTCGGGTTTTCCCAGCGCGCTGTGAGTATTATACCATACCAAGTAATAACTGGGAACTACAGCGTCTTTGGCGCTCTGGTACATTCTGCAAAATTATACCATACCAAGTAATAACTGGGAACTACAGCGTGCTGTCGAAAATTCCGCCAAAAATATCAATTATACCATACCAAGTAATAACTGGGAACTACAGCTGGCTCAAGAGTGTATCCACACGACAAGTCATTATACCATACCAAGTAATAACTGGGAACTACAGCCGGATTGTGGAGGGAATTGCGATGACTGCGATTATACCATACCAAGTAATAACTGGGAACTACAGCAAGCCGTTCGTGCGGGACAGTCTGATAGAAATTATACCATACCAAGTAATAACTGGGAACTACAGCGCACCACACAAAGAAAGCCACAACAACGCCATTATACCATACCAAGTAATAACTGGGAACTACAGCATCTCCCCTGCGTCCTCACCGTGAGTACGCATTATACCATACCAAGTAATAACTGGGAACTACAGCCTTCCGCTGTATGGGTTGCCATAGGCTGTAATTATACCATACCAAGTAATAACTGGGAACTACAGCCTAATCACCTTGTGTTCTGCAATGTACTCTATTATACCATACCAAGTAATAACTGGGAACTACAGCGCCAGCAGCTCCGCCCCTGCGTCCGTTATAATTATACCATACCAAGTAATAACTGGGAACTACAGCGAGACATTTTCACGCGAGAATACATCTGCCATTATACCATACCAAGTAATAACTGGGAACTACAGCTCGTCCGTGTCGTAAACAATCATTGTCGGGATTATACCATACCAAGTAATAACTGGGAACTACAGCTCTTCATCGCAGCCTTTGTAAACCATCCAGATTATACCATACCAAGTAATAACTGGGAACTACAGCTTCTAAACCTCCCCATTAACACGAGCTTCTATTATACCATACCAAGTAATAACTGGGAACTACAGCGCTTACCGGTTTATATGAAAAAACGAATGTATTATACCATACCAAGTAATAACTGGGAACTACAGCCGGCAGCTCCAAACCAAAAAGAACATCCTCATTATACCATACCAAGTAATAACTGGGAACTACAGCGTCATCAGCAGCTTTGTAATATCGTAGCAGATTATACCATACCAAGTAATAACTGGGAACTACAGCCCGGTATCTGTCCCGGTGCCCGTATCGGGTATTATACCATACCAAGTAATAACTGGGAACTACAGCTGATAAGATATCAAGTGCTTCTGACGTGGTATTATACCATACCAAGTAATAACTGGGAACTACAGCAATAGTTGTAAGCGGCTCCCGTACATCTTTATTATACCATACCAAGTAATAACTGGGAACTACAGCTTTAAACGCTTATTCCTGCCGATTCGGCGATTATACCATACCAAGTAATAACTGGGAACTACAGCGTTATTTGTTGCAACGGTAAAAGAATTACTATTATACCATACCAAGTAATAACTGGGAACTACAGCATGGACTATTTGACATAGTATTTAATACTATTATACCATACCAAGTAATAACTGGGAACTACAGCTTCATATCTGGTATCATTCATAACTCTTTCATTATACCATACCAAGTAATAACTGGGAACTACAGCTAGAAAAGGGTAAGTTAGATACTGCTTATGATTATACCATACCAAGTAATAACTGGGAACTACAGCGGCTATTATGTGGCAAATATGGTATACGATATTATACCATACCAAGTAATAACTGGGAACTACAGCGAAACAAGAAGCGCATTGTAATTTAAACCAATTATACCATACCAAGTAATAACTGGGAACTACAGCCCTCCAGTTCATCAAATCCCGCAAGGCTGCATTATACCATACCAAGTAATAACTGGGAACTACAGCATTTCCAGCCATGCCACTACGCCTACGGCGATTATACCATACCAAGTAATAACTGGGAACTACAGCTTTCTTCAAGTTCTCCCTCACTGCTGCCCTATTATACCATACCAAGTAATAACTGGGAACTACAGCACAAACTCCGCCCACTGCAATTCCGGCAGTATTATACCATACCAAGTAATAACTGGGAACTACAGCTTTCTCCCGGCATGTGGAGACTTTTATTTATTATACCATACCAAGTAATAACTGGGAACTACAGCAAAGGGTGTGCACGGACTGCCCGCTGTACGATTATACCATACCAAGTAATAACTGGGAACTACAGCACAATCCTCCCGACTAAGTTCCCGGTTTCAATTATACCATACCAAGTAATAACTGGGAACTACAGCAACCTCTCCACGGGAACGCCATTTATATTATTATACCATACCAAGTAATAACTGGGAACTACAGCGCAATATCATTGCCTATTTTAAGCTGTGTAATTATACCATACCAAGTAATAACTGGGAACTACAGCACACGTATAAAAGTTGATGCCAAGTAGCGATTATACCATACCAAGTAATAACTGGGAACTACAGCCATACAGTCCTAACGGGTCGCGGGCGTTTAATTATACCATACCAAGTAATAACTGGGAACTACAGCTGGCAATGAGCCTGCAAGAGTTTTTGACGAATTATACCATACCAAGTAATAATTGGGAACTACAGCATTCCATAGTCCGGACAATGAGCGGCAATTATAAATAATAACCAGGAACTACAGCGTGTTACATTCCAGGAGTTAATGCTCAATGTACGGTAAAGAAGCAACCAACCGAAAACAAGAGATAGAACGCCAGCACAATACTATTCTGAACTAAAGAACTAAAGACTAAAAGACGAGCATTGTGGAAATGTGCATAACAGGCTATGGAACCATAGATAACTCTGTTTGCAGCACATGGAAGAGCTAAAGTGCAGCTTTCCCACGTCCCGCAAACAGAGTTACCCACAATACCATAAGACCGCCAGCTATACACATTCCCACAATACCGATTACGGCGTAATCCCTCTCATTCATACATTTTTCAAAAGCACTTTTTTTCGCAGTAAAATATTCTCTATAATGTGACGGCGAATCTCTCAATTTTTTTGATTATCTCTTGACCTTCACGTTACGTCATAGTCTATAATATTGGAAAAACAGGAAAGGAGCAAAAAGATATGAAAGTATCTGCTGTACGTTCAGACGGTATTTATTCAAAAATTATGAGCGCACCTCTGGACAAGAAGAATGACATTTATCGGTATGAACTGATGATGCCATTTGAAAGAAAGTGGGCTTGTTATAATGTTCCCATGAAAGCGAAAACGCCCGGTGGCTATGATGTTATTATGGCAAGCAGGCTGTTTGGACACATTGAACCAACTAAGGTAGACGAAACACAAAAACAAAATCTTCAGCTAATTGCAGACAATGCACTCTGGGAAAAATGTGAAATGGCAATTAGGAAATCGTTAAGCTGCTTTACCCGGCATGGAATTGATTTACCTGTTAAAGAGTATCTGTTTACTATATTGCTTGCAAATGCTGAAAGTCCCTACATCATACTGAATGAGGGCTATTGTGGTGACGGTGGCATACCGGGATATATTTTTTCCTGGCTGATTCCAAACGAATATACACTAGAACATCTTCCGGTAGCTTTGGCGCATGAAACAAATCACAATGTCCGCTTTCAGTTTATTGAATGGAAGAACGACATCACACTTGGAGAGATGATGGTTAGCGAAGGGCTGGCAGAAAACTTTGCCACTTTCTTATATGGCGAAGATAAGGCGGGACCTTGGGTGACAAAAACGGATATGACAACTTTGAATGAATATATCAAACCTATTATTCAAGACGGATTAAATGTTCAAGGATTTGAAAATCTCAATGCTTATCTTTATGGTGATGAACTGGCTAAATTACAAAATTTTCCGCAAGTAGGTTTGCCTTATTGCGCTGGATATGCCTGCGGTTATCATTTAGTAAAGCATTACTTGAAAAAAACTGGTAAAAGTATAATTGAAGCGACACTCTTACCCGCAAAAGAAATTTTAGACGCTGCGGAGGACTTTTGGAATGACTAAAAAACTTATGTCTGTCCATGAAGTTGCTAAATTGACTGGTATCACCGCCCGTACACTTCACTATTATGATGAAATTGGGCTTTTGAAGCCTTCGAAAGTAACGGAAGCAGGCTATCGAATGTATGACGATACAGCACTTAGCCGGTTGCAAAGTATTTTATTGTTCCGTGAATTAGAAATTCCCTTAAAGGAAATTAGAGCAATTCTTGACAGCCCTAACTTTGACGCATCAGAAGCAATTTCTCAACAAATTGAGCTGTTAGAATTAAAACGTAAACATATAGAAAAACTTATTGCCTTTGCCCGTGAAATTCAAAACAGAGGAATAACAACAATGAATTTTGAGGTTTTCAGCAAGAGCGAGATTGAAAATTATAAAGCGGAAATCAAAGCAAAATGGGGCAATACCAAAGCGTATCAAGAGTACAAGCAAAAGGATATTGCCCGAAACGGAGATAGTTATAACAGGATTGCAAACGAACTGTTGACAATGTTTTCTGAATTAGGAGAACTAAAACATTTAACGCCTAATGCTGATGAAGTACAAAACAAAATCGCTGCATTACAGAAATTTATAACCGATAACTACTATGTATGCACTGATGAAATTCTTAGTGGATTGGGTGAAATGTATGTAGGTGATGAACGCTTTAAGAACAACATTGACAAGGCAGGTGGAGCTGGAACGGCTGATTTTGTTAAACAAGCTATTGCGGTATATTGCAGTAAGAAACAGGAGTAATGAATGTAACAGTCAATCATGCAACGCCCATGTGGGAGAGAGGGAGAAGCATCTATACTTTGCACAGAAGCATACGAAGTATTCTATGAAGAATACCCCATTATTGAAAACGGGTATATCGACAGGGATACCGGGGACAGCATAAAACAGCGGCTTGCCGCCGCCCTGTTATCTTTGCCGGAGTACGACCGGGTATCAAATTTGATGAAAAGGGAGTATAAGAAATCGCTTTCATTTTTGGAAAGACGGATATATAATAAAGCAATGACAAGATTGATAGAAAAAATGGAATAGCCTTAATTCCTATTTCAATTTTTACAATTTGTCATTTGGTATATGGAGTGGTAAATTTTATAATTTGATAATTTTCAGTTTGGAAAATTGCAGTCAAACAAAAACGGAATAACCGCCGCTGCATAGAACGGCACACCAAGACAGGAAATCAAGAAAAGTTTTCCTGTTTTTTTGCGCCCATTTTTGGCATTTTCAAAAATCGTCGGTATTATGCCGTGCAAAGGGGGAGAAAAAGGAAAACCCGAAAATGCCGGTTTCCTGTTTTCTTTCCGGTATAGCAGTTTCGCCATGTTATTGGCTTCTTCTGCTGACCAGCGCTTTCGATTGCCTTTCATCATATTTACACAAATAAATCATTGTTTTGGGGTGGATTTCTACAAATAAATAGGTTATAATATGATGTGTGTAGATTTTTTCTTAGAAAAAGAGAATTGAAAAGTGGGTTGGCTTAATAAGGAAGAAAAGAAGAAACTAACACAGAAAAGTAAAAATCCCTCAATGAATGTCAGATATAAATTGAGCGGGAAAATCTTCGCAGAACATTGAAAATCACAGACTATACAAAGAACTGTGGTGAAAGCCTGTCTAAAACCATAAAGGGGCAGGAGGATAAGAAAAATCCGCAGTATCTTTATAGTATAGAAAATAGTCCTTGGAGAGGGACTATAAAAACTACTACGATATATTTAGAACAAGGAGAATAAGTATGGTGACGAATGACATTTCGGCGTGTGAGCGGCTAGTTATGAAAACAATTTGGGATTCACCGGAGGAACTTGCATTACAGCAAATTATGGACAGAGTGAACGGTGATAACGGCAAAAGCTGGAAACCTCAGACAGTTTCAACTTTCCTGGCGAGACTGGTAAGAAAGGGCTTTTTAACCTCTTACCGCAAGGGCAGATATTCTTATTATCAGCCGGTGGTCAGCAAGGAAGATTTTTGGAAAGCAACGATGAGTGAGAATGCGCATTTCTTTGCGCAGGGAGATATGGCAGAGATGGCATGTCATTTATGCCAGGATATGCTTTCTAAAGAAGACGTGGAAAAAGTGAAGAAGAAGTTAGAAGAACTTCAGTAAACTAGCCTTTTGGGGAAAATAATAGTAACGCCAAGTGTAAAAACAGGAATTTCAATTTTGAAATTCCTGTTTTTTTATGCTTTAAATAAATTTGATATGAAAAAACATTTTTTTGTGCCATTTTTCCGTTTTTGACATGTTCAAATGAATGGAAGAATGATAACATAATACCACATGCCGAGATGGAAACGAATGACCATTCGTTCCAGTGCAAAGACATGGGATATGGTGGTGAAGATGATACACTTCTGTATCCTGTGTTTTTGCAAAATAATTACATCAACCGTTGCAGATACAGGAGAGAAGGAGCGATACCCATCTGTTGTATTTTTTGGAACTGTAGTGTGAAAAATAAATTTTTCACACGAACTTGTCCGTGTTACGCAAAATTTGTGCCTGCAGCTCAAATTTGCGGGTTGTGGAAAGTCATAGTTATTCATATAGATGAAAAGTATCGGTACGAAAAACGTAATAAAATGTACTGGTTGATGTGACAGCAGATTGAGAATTGGTTGGAATAAATTGCAGGAGATGGCAGAGACAGAACTTTGTCATATCCTGTATTTTTTTGTAAAAAATAATAGAGAAGGTCCGCTGCGGCAGAGATGAGGTTTTAATACTTTAAGGATTACAGCTTTTGCAAATGCTACTTAATTTGTCAATATAAACTATAAATATAAAGTTTGCAGCAAAAATTTGTTAAAAATGCACAACTAATATATTCTAAAATCGGAATTTTTGTTGCCTTTTAATAACTAATATATTGCAAATCAAAACAATTAGTGCTACACTGGAAGAAGTTTATGGATATAGTACCAGAAAATGGAATACCATTTATGGCGGAATCCATAAATAAAAAAGAGAAAAGGAGAATGCGCGAATGAAAAAACGTGGAATGAGCACAAGAATAGGCGCGATTATTTTAGCCGCAAGCATGGTGGTAGGTGATGCAGCACCGACACTTGCTGCACAGCCGGCAAATGTGGACGAAGATGCCGTAGTTTCTGCTGAGCTTGTGGAGACAACGGAAGCCGCAGAGGGAACAGAAAGCTCTGAGACAACGGAAGCCAGTGGGACGGCAGAGGAAACCGAAGCCGCAGAAACCAGCGGGGCAGCAGAAAATTCTGAGGCAGCAGAAACCAGCGAAGCAGCAGAAGCGTCTGAGACAACGGAAGCCAGCGTGACGGCAGAGGAAACAGAAACTACTGAGGCGGAAGAAACGGAAGCCGCAGAGACAACCGAAGCCGTTGAAACAACTGAAATCAGCGAGGAAACCGAAGCAGCAGATGCGGACGAAGAAGCTGAAGAAGAGGACGTAATCCTTGGTTCTGAGGTTGGCGTATCCCAGGTTATCGGCTTAGAAGGCGATGATTCTTTCGATGGTAAATTTACCAGTGATGATGGGAAAGTAACAAAAGAGTTTGAGTACGTGATGTCTTATAAAGACATGAGTGACGATGCCCCTTGGAATGAGGATGATTATAACATCACAGTTGCCGGAGCAAAAGAAAATTATCTGGATGCAACCGGTCTTTATAAGTACAATAATGTATATTATGTCTATGCCTGGTATAATGAGGATAAAAATGAAACTTCTTTATACGGTAAGGTAGCAAGCTATACTACGACAAAACCGGTATTAGATTCAGCAACAGGCTTATATAAGGATGCCAGTGGGAAATTTTATGCTGACTACGGTACAACTTTCGCCAAAGATGCTGATGGCTATGACGATACTTCTAAGCCGTTAGTATATTATTTTGTTGTAGACCGTGAGATTGAAGCTCTGGGCGTTGTGGAAACAGATGACGTATATAAATTGTATGGTAAAAAGTTGGCGGACACTGATGACGATTATGCGTACTATGATGTAAATGGAAGATATTATAGAACGATTGGTTTTAACTGGGTTACAGATACCGCAGGAAATGTGAAGAGTGCGGTTTATGCAGAAAAAGCAGCTGAGATTTCTTTTGATAAGAAACATCATGATATTACATGGAACCCTGTTACGAATCCTACTGAGATTTCTGCTAACGGTAAGTTATACCATATTGGTTACCAGGTAAAAGTAAACGGTGTGGCAGCAGAGTTAGAATATGGAACCGGTGATGGACAGACCTTTACAACGAGAAGAAGCTTTGAAAGCAAGGAAGCATACGCTCCGGGTACACAGGCGGTTTATGAAGTAAGAGCAGTTTACTATACCCAGACAAAGAAGGCGGGAAAAGACGAAGCCTATGACTATGTTATTGCAAAAACAGGCGACTGGTCAGCGGCGTATGCTTATTCCTTTGAGGCAGCAGCTTCTGAGAAGAAGGTTTCTCCGGTAACAAATCTGAACGTTGCAGGCTGGAAGAAACGTAATCAGGTGGAGTTGAACTGGAGTCAGGTTGCAGAGGCAAGTTCTTATGAGTATCAGGTGATCAGTACAGATGTTAAGCTGGCAGATATGAATGATACAAAGAATTGGGAAAATAAATATGTTAGAGATACTGATAGTACAGATACTTATGAATATCTGACGGTATACAATCCGTACACCTATATCCGTATGCGTGCTGTTGTTGATTATGATGTTGATGACTATGCTCAGGATAGTGTATACGAGGAAGATGGAGAATACGTGGCAGTAAGTGAGTGGTCCGCTCCGATTGAGATTGTAAAGAGCAGTGAAACAGTAGCTCTTCCGACAGTTGCCTTAAAAGTAGAAAATCAGAACGATGGTACATTTGATTTGACCTGGGATAAGATGGACTTAAGTGATACCGGAGCAAACGGATTTACCATTTATTACTCTACGGATGCTTCTGTGTTTGCTTCCAATGAGTTTAAAGCTATCTGTGCAGCACCGACGTATAAAGAGACAGAATTAGAAACATACAGCTATTGTGTAGATGATGATTGTGATGATTACGGTTCATCTGACTGCTCGAACCCGGAGCATTACAAAAAACAGGTTGTAACAAAATCTATGGCCTATACAGAGGATGATGCGGTATCAGAGGCAGTTGAAATCGTTGATAAAAATATTAAAGGCCGCTATTATGTGGAGAAATCGGAGGCTGAGAGTTCAAACAGTGATACCAGAAGATTATCGCTGAACCTCACACCGGGTAAGAAATATTATTTTGTAGCAGTTCTTACAAGCAGCAATAAAGCGGATGAAAACCGTGCAGATATTACTCCATATGTGATTAATAATGTAAGATACGGTTACTTTAATGACATTACTGTTTCTTCCCAGGTGTCAGCAACTGTAAATATGCCTGAGGTTAAAAAGCCGTCTACAAAATCTGAAAAAACAAGTATTACGATGACTTTCGAAAAGAACAGCACAATTACCGGTTATCAGATTTACCGCAAGAACAGCAAAGGTAAATATAAAAAGATTGCAACCACAACATCAGGACAGTATGTAGATAAAGAGTTAAAAGAAAGTACAACCTACAGCTACAAAGCAAGAGCATATGTATACGATACTGTTACAAAGAAAACAGTTTACAGTGATTATGTATTCTTCTCTGCTGAGACAAGTACAAACAACTATATTGACTTAACGGCAGTAAAAGCAAGCAAAAACTCTGTAAAATTAACATGGACAAAGGTGGCAGGCGCAACCAAATATGAAGTTTACAGAACCTCCACAGCGTCTACGGACAGCAATAAATCCGAGAAAACAGGTGTTGCTTCTAATGCTAAATGGAAATTAGTAAAAACGATTACAAAGGCAAAAACAGTTAAGTATACGGACAAGAAATTAAATGCAGGCGAGACATATTCTTACAAGGTAATTGCTTACTATAACGCAGGCAAGGATACAAAGAAGATTGAGACAGAGAATGCAAGCGTGACCTTGAAATTAACGGCGCCGCAGAATGTGGTAGCATTATTAAAAGGCTCAACCGTAAATGTAACATGGGATGCAGACAAATATGCAACCAAATATGAAGTACGTTATACGAAACATGATGCACAGGGTAAGCCATATACAGACGAGGCTGTCGTTGCTTCTACCAAGAAAGCAAAATACAGCATCAAAGGCTTAAAGGCAGGAGAATACGTAACCGTTTCTGTACGTGCAACCAATGGAAAACAGTGGACCGCATGGACATATTCTGGTAAGAAAATGTCTCTCCCGGCAGTAACCTCTGTTTCCGCTAAGAATGTAACAGTAAAAGATGCCAATGGCGTGGAAAGCGCTAAGGTAAAAGTAAGCTGGAAAGCAGTTTCCGGTGCAGCATACTACAAAGTATACCGTGCTACCAGCCCGGTAGGCACATATAACAAAGACCTCAAGGTATATGAGCGTCCTTCTGATGCGGTTTCTATCGTAAAAGAGAGCAACACAGATGAGACTTACAGCACCGTAGGATATGATGATTACAAGGGACAGCCCGGAACGATTGTAGGAACCAGTGCGATTGACGGCGGACAGCTTCAGACAGGCGTTACTTACTATTACTATGTGGAAGCTTACGCAGAGAATGGTACAGCAGTATCTGCAGGATTTGCAAAAAATGTAAGCGTTACCTTCAACGCAACGCCAAGCATCAAATCCGTAAAAGCAGCCAAGGGCAAAGTAACCGTTAAGATGAACAAGGTTGCCGGAGCAAAGCAGTACGTGGTATACCGTTCTACCAAGAAGAACAAAGGCTACGAGAAAATCGGAACCACAAAGAAGCTCACCTATGTAGATAAGACAGCGAAGAAGGGCAAGACCTACTACTACAAAGTAGTTGCAGTCGGAACCAACGCTTTGAAAGCTGATTTTGAGACAGAAATGTCCGCAGCTTCTAAAAAAGTAAAAGCAAAATAAGTTCAGACAGTTTGAATACAGGATACAGCGGCAGAGAGTTCTCCGCTGTACCCTGTATTTTTTATGTAAAAATAACAGAGAAAATTTCGCACCGGCAGAGAAAGCGCTTACAAAAATGGATAGGGTATTTCATACTTGCAAATCAAAATAAATAGTGCTACACTAGGAGGAGTTTGTGGCTTTAGTACCAAAAAATGGAATATCATTTTGGGACAAAGGTTATGAACAAAAAAAGAAGAGGAGAATGCATGAATGAAGAAACGTGGAATGAGCACAAGAATAGCTGCTGTTATCTTAGCTGCAAGCATGGTAATCGGCGATGCAGTGCCGTCACTTGCTGCACAGCAGGCAAATGTTGACGAAAGCACCGTAGTTTCTGCTGAGCTTGTGGAGACAACCGAAGAAGCAGAAGGTTCAGAGACAACGGAAGCCAGTGAGACAGCAGAGGAAACGGAAGCCGCAGAAATCAGCGGGACTACAGAAAGTTCTGAGACAACCGAAGCAGCAGAAAGTTCAGAGGAAACCGAAGCAGCCGGGACAACTGAGGCAGCTGAAATCAGCGAAGAAACCGAAGCTGCAGAGACAACGGAAGCCAGCGAGGAAACCGAAGCCGTTGAAACAACGGAAATCAGCGAGGAAACCGAAACTGCAGATGCGGACGAAGAGGTCGAAGAGGAGGACGTAATCCTTGGTTCAGAGGTTGGCGTATCCCAGGTAATCGGTTTAAAGGGGACAGCGAATTTTAAAAATGAGTTTACCAGTGATGACGGCAGTGTGACAAAAGAATATGAGTATGTTACGACCTATCGTCAGGCAAGCGCAGAGGATTCCGATATTGTCCTTGCGGGAAAGGCAGAGAATTATTTAGATGCAGCTACAGGCTTGTATAAATTTAATGGAAACCTGTACGCCATAGGAAATGATATGGAAGATAATCAGTGTAATTTATGGCGTAAAGTAAGCGTAGTCACCACAACCGAACCGGAAAGGGACGCAGCTACCGGGCTGTATAAAACCCCCGACGGAACATACCACACATCTTATGGTGAAAAGAAAAATGCCAACGGCGATATCCTGTGTTATTATTTTCAGGAAAACAGCGGCGTGGAAGCATTGGGAATGGTAGACAAAAGCACAGATATTAGCGAGGTATACGGCAGAAAACTGGCTGAGACAGATAAAAAGTATAAATATTATGAGGTGAATGGAAAATATTATATAAATATCAGCTACACTACTGTTAAGGATAACAAAGTAATGTATGCGTATAAGGAAAACGAGATTACATTCGACAGAACACATCATCGTATTTCCTGGACAAAGGTGACGAATCCCACAGAGATTTCTGTCAACGGAAAAATGTACTACATCGGTTATCAGGCAAAAATAAACGGCGCCCCGGTAGAACTTCAGTATGGAACTGCTGACGGCCAGACCTTTACAAAGAATAATTATCTTGAAAGTCCGGAGGCATATGCACCGGGAACGCAGGTGGTTTATGAGGTAAGAGCTGTTTACTATACAATGACGAAGACGCCGTTGAAGGATGCAGATGGCAATATTGTATTACAGTATGGCAGCAGCAAAAAACCGGTGTATACTTATGATTACGTTATTGCCAAGACAGGCGAATGGTCTGCAGCTTATGCTTATGCCGCCACAGCAGCAGCGCAGTTGGTTGACGTTTCACCGGTAACAGGGTTTACCTGCATTATGAAAAAGAATAATGTGGCAGAGTTAAACTGGAATCCCGTAACAGAGGCAAATTATTACGAGATTTATTATTTTTCATCAAATGAACCATTAACTCTGACCGATGAGGACTGGAAAAACGGTTATTACACCAAAACCAATGCAGATGGAACCACGGAGAAGGTAAAGTATAAAATGTACAAGACTGTTTCCGCAGATAATACGTTCTGGAGAACGGATATTGACAGTCTGACAAATACCTATAATTATTTCCGTGTTCGTGCAAGGGCAAACTACAGCAATCTGGCATATAACGAATCTTACGGTGCTTTTTCCAATGAAGTGTTATTGCAGAAATCCAGTGAAGCGGCAAATCTTCCGACCATCGGTTTGAAGGTTGAGGACCAGTCGGGTAACGGCAGCTTTAAGCTGACCTGGAAAGCGCCTGATTTTGCCAATACAGGTACAGATACAATCCGTATTTATTACTCTACCGATGCTTCTGTATTTGCGTCCAATGAATTTAAGGCTATTTTAGCGAAACCGCAGTATAAAGAGGTAGATTATACATATTGTAAGGAAGATGAAGAGCAGAACTGCACAAATCCGGAACATACCCTTGAGGTGGTTTACAAAAACCAGAAGAGCTATGTGGACCAGGATGAGGTTTCAGAGGCAGTTTCCATTGCGTCAAAGAAAATTTCTTCTTATTCTGTAGATTGTACAGAGGAAGAAGTTTCCAGCAGTGAGTTGAAACTCGAAACAGGCAAGAAATATTATTTTGTAGCAGCTGTAGTAAGCTCTGCAAAGGCAGAGGAAAGCCGTCCGGATACTACTCCATTTGAAATCAATGGTGCAAAATACGGCTTCTACAATGACTTTACGGTTTCTTCCCAGGTATCTGCAACAGAGACGATGGGGGAGATTAACAAACCTTCTACAAAGTCAGCAAAGACAAGCATTACCATGACCTTTTCAAAGGGCAGCAGCATTACCGGTTACCAGATTTACCGCAAAAACAGCAAAGGCAAATATACAAAGATTGCAACCACTGCCTCAAGACAGTATGTGGACAAGGATTTAAAAGAGGGTACAACCTACAGCTACAAGGCAAGAGCATATGTATATAACACAGTAACCAAGAAAACCATTTACAGTGATTATGTATTCTTCTCTGCCGAGACAAGCGCAAGCAACTATATTGATGTAACTGCTGTAAAGGCAAGCAAGAATTCTGTAAAATTAACCTGGACCAAGGTTTCAGGCGCAACCAAGTATGAAATTTACAGAACATCTACCGTTTCTACCGACACCAATACATCCAAGAAGACAGGAGTTGCTTCTAATGCAAAATGGAAATTAGTAAAAACCATCAATAAAGCAAAAACTGTTAAGTATACGGATAAGAAATTAAATGCAGGCGAGACATATTCCTACAAGGTAATCGCTTACTATAAAGCCGGCAAAGAGACAAAACAGATTGAGGCAACAGACAGCATTGTATTAAAACTGCAGAAGCCTCAGAACGTAGTGGCATTATTAAAAGGCTCAACCGTAAATGTAACATGGGAGGCAGACAAATACGCAACCCAGTATGAGGTTCGTTACACCAAATACGAAGCACAGGGTAAGGCATATACAGACGAGCCTGTAGTTGTTACCACAAAGAAAGCGTCATACAGCATCAAAGACTTGAAAGCAGGGGAAAAAGTAACTGTTTCTGTACGTGCAACCAATGGAAAACAGTGGACTGCATGGAGCAGCACTGCCAACGAGACAATGTATCTCCCGGCAGTAACCTCCGTGTCTGCTAAGAAGGTAACTGTGACAGACGCCAACGGTGCGGCAAGCACTAAGGTAAAAGTAAGCTGGAAAGCAGTTTCCGGCGCAGCATACTACAGAGTATACCGCGCTACCAGCCCGGTAGGAACATATAATAAAGACCTCAAAGTATATGCAGGTCCTTCCGATATGGTTTCTATTGTAAAAGAAAGCAACACAGATGAGACTTACAGCACAGTAAACTATGATGAATACAAGGGACAGAGCGGAACGATTGTAGGAACCAGCGCAATCGACGGCGGACAGCTTCAGACAGGCGTTACCTATTACTACTATGTAAGAGCTTATGCAGAAAACGGTACGGCAATGTCCGGCGGTTTTGCAAAAAATGCCAGCATTACCTTTAACGCAACACCGAGCATCAAATCCGTAAAAGCAACCAAGGGCAAAGTAACCGTTAAAATTAACAAGGTTGCCGGAGCGAAGCAGTACGTGGTATACCGTTCTACCAAGAAGAACAAGGGCTACGAGAAAATCGGAACTACAAAGAAGCTCACTTATGTGGACAAGAAAGCGAAGAAAGGCAAGACCTACTACTATAAAGTAGTTGCAGTGGGAACCAACGCTTTGAAAGCTGATTTTGAGACAGGAATGTCTGCAGCTTCTAAAAAAGTAAAGGCAAAATAATCAGAAAGCCACAGGAAAAAAGATGTCGTTTAATACGGCATCTTTTTTTGGGCGTCATGCTGTCATTGAAAAAGATTGGAGTTTTTGTTATAATCTAGGAGATATGGCACAGGAGGCAATGAAAAAGCGGAGGTAGTCTTGTGAAAAAAAGATGTTTGGCAGTGATATTAGCGGCATGTATGACCTTGGGAACGGTGATTGCGCCGGGGGACGTTCTTGCGGCGGAAGAAGCTTGGGAGGAAGAGGAATTTCCAACCGGCGGTTTACTTCCGATAGAAGAATATACAGTGCCGGAGGACGAGGCAGAGTATTTCGAGGAAACCGTAGAATACAGTCTGCAGCGGTCAGCCGGCTATTATGGCTCTGAATGGGAGAAATACGGCAATTATTATTTCTACAATCAGATGAGCGAGGCGGAGCGCGATTACTGGGATTCCCTGCAGGCATTGTGCGTTCAGTATATGGAAGAAAATACCGAAGCGATAAAGGTCAGTGATACAAAATGCCATACAAAGCTGGTAAAAAGCAGTTATGGACTGACCAAGGATGAGATGAAGCGGGTGGCATGGATTTTCTGGTATAACAATCCCCAATACTATTTCCTGAGTAATTCCCTTTGGAGCAATTCCTCCGCTGTGGGCTTTGGAATTTACCCTGCCTTTGGAGACAGTGCAGACAGGGCGGCGGCGACGGAACGGGTGAAAAGCCAGGTGGATACGTGGCAGGCGCAGATTGATGCCTGCAGTACCGACGCGGAGAAGGTGAAGCTGATTCATGACCTGATTATTCAGAAAGTAGAGTACAATAAAGCTATTTACGAAGATGATTTTGATGAGAATACCCAGTACACCCAATCTGCATACAGTGTTTTCTGCACGGATTTGACTGTATGCGCCGGATATTCCCAGGCGTTTGGAATGATGTGCAACGGTTCCGGCATAGATGCGATTATGGTAAGCAGTCCGGGGCATCAGTGGAATAAGGTCAGGATAGATGATTCCTGGTATAATATGGACCTTACCTGGGATGACCAGAAAGGCACTGTGTATTACAGCTATTTTGAGCGCAGCGATGCTGTATTCGATACAAGCTCAAGCCACCATGAGCATAGCTGGTGGGAAAAATATCTGCCGGAGTGTACGTTAGATTCCGGCGCCAGCAAGTATTCTCCTGGAACGCTGCCTAAAATCAGCGATGTGGCAGAGTTCCCTGTAATAAAGGAGGAAACAGATACAGGGGTGACAATTACCTGTCCCACGGAGAATGCAAAAATTTATTATACCTTAGATGGAAGCGTTCCCGAAGTAAGCGGAACGAAATCGTTATATTATAATGATACATTTACAATCAATGAAGGTGATGTGGTCAATGCCATTGCTGTAAGTAATGGTTATTGGGACAGCGATGTTTCTAGTAATGCTGCCGGTACATCGGATACATACACCATAATTTTTGACGGAAACGGTGCACAATCCGGGAATATGGTAGAGCAGACGGTAGCTGCCGGAGTGCCGGGGACATTGAGACGGAATGGATTTCAAAAGGAAAACAGCAGTTTTGCCGGATGGAATACGAACCCGGACGGGACAGGCGTATTTTATGAAAACGGCGCAAATGTGAAAGACTTAAAGGGCGATATTACATTATATGCTCAGTGGAACGAAACATATCAGGTTACATATGACGGAAACGGAGCAGACGGCGGAAATGTAGATGTGCAGGCATTTGCTGCAGGAGGAGCAGCTTATACAGCGAAGAATAAATTTACAAGAGAAAGCTGGCGGTTTACCGGGTGGAATACAAATCCTGACGGAAGCGGTAACTTCTATAAGGAAGGGGCAGCTTTGACGGAGGGCGCCGGAGACATTACGTTATATGCACAGTGGGAAAAAGTCAATACGATTTCCTTTGACGGAAACGGAGCATCGGCAGGCAGCATGGACGGGCAGGAGGTAATTGATGGGACAGCAGTGCTTGCCGCAAATATGTTTACGCGGGACGGTTACCGGTTCACCGGATGGAACACCAGTGCGGACGGAACCGGGACGGCTTATGCAGATGAAGCGCAGATAACAGGATTGTCTGAGGATACTACGTTATATGCTCAGTGGGAAGCAATCGCCTATGTCATCAGCTATGAATTAAATGGCGGTGAAAATGGACAGAACCCCGCAGCCTATACCTGTACTGACAGCATAACGTTACAGGAACCCAAAAGAACGGGTTACACCTTTGAGGGCTGGTATACGGACGCAGGCTTTAACAGCCCGGCGGCGGGCATTGCAGCGGGCAGCACAGGGGACAGAGTCTTTTATGCAAAATGGGAGCCAATCCGTTATCGCATTACTTTCTCAGGAAATGGCGGCAGCGGCGCAATGAGAGAAATGACAGATTTATGCTACGATAAGGAATATTATCTCCCGGCAAATACATATATAAAGACAGAGTATGTCTTTACCGGATGGAATACAGCGGCGGACGGCAGCGGCACGGCGTTCTCGGACGGAGCGGCAGTCAAAAACCTTACCGCATCCGCAGACGGGAATGTTACATTGTACGCCCGGTGGGAGGTAAAGGGCTATACCATTACTTACCAGCTGAACGGCGGCAAAAATAACAGCGGCAATCCGGCTTCCTATACAAGCTTTACCGATACGATTACTTTAAAGGAGCCTACCCGTACAGGCTATATTTTCAAAGGCTGGTATACGGACAGTAATTATAAAAATCAGGCAGCGCAGATAAAGAAAGGCTCCACGGGAGATAAGACCTTTTACGCAAAATGGGAAGCAAAAAAATATACCATTGTGTTTAAGGGAAACGGCAGCACCAAAGGAAAGATGAGTTCCCTGACTGCAAGGAAATATGGGAAAAGCTATCAGCTGACTGCCAACAAATTCAAGAAAACCGGATACAGCTTTGCCGGATGGAATACCAAGAAGGACGGCAGCGGGACGTCATTTAAAAACAAGGCGACGGTAAAGAATCTTACCACAAAATCCGGCGGAAAGGTTGTCCTTTACGCCCAGTGGAAAAAGACGAAATACACGATTACCTACAAATTAAAAGGCGGGAAAAACGCCGCCAAAAATCCAGGCTATTACTACTATACCACCAAAACCATTACTCTGAAAAAGCCCACAAGAAAGGGGTATCAGTTCGTGGGGTGGTACAGTGACAGCAAATATAAAAAGAAAGTAACAAAAATCAAGAAAGGAAGTACAGGAAACATCACACTTTATGCAAAGTGGAAAAAGAAATAAGAAGAGGAGGATTATGTTTTGAAAAAGAGATGTTTAGCGGTATTTCTTGCCGCATGTGTGACAGTCGGCTCCGTTTTGATGCCGTCAGAAGGAATGGCGGTGTATGCTGCGGAGGAAACAGAGGTACTCACCCAGGAGAACCTTATGGAAGAGGAGGATGAGAGTACCGAAGCAGAGACAGAAGCTGTCGAAACTGAGACTGCGCAAACCGGAACAACAGAGCCGGAAACTGCCGAAACTGAGGCGGCGGAAACAGAGGCAGCAACCGAAGAAACCGAGTTAAAAGAAACCGGGATAGAAGAGGTTGAATTAGAAGAAACCGAATTAGAAGAGGAAGCAGAAGCCGAAGAAGCAGAATGGAAACTCCCCACCGGGGGGCTGCTGCAGATAGAGGTGCAGGACGCCGCTGAGGTGGAGGAAAACGATATTTATGTGTTAGAAGAGGACAGCCAGTTAAAGCGTTCCGCCATTTATAATCATGAATGGGATAAATATTCCAGCAATTATTTTTACAATCAGATGTCCGATGACGCAAGAGCGTTCTGGGATTCGCTGGACGCTATGTGCCTGACCTATCTGACAACCAATAAGGATGTGGAGTATATCAGCGATTATCAGGGATATTATTCTGACTTTGTGACGGCAAAAGGGCTGACGCAAACCGGGGCAATGGAGGTGTATTATATTTTCCGCTATTCTAATCCCCAGTATTATTTTTTAAACAGCGGATGTCTGAGAGGAAGCTACATGGGTGCGACTGTCATGAGTGCAGGAGTTTATCCGAGCTTTGCTAACGGCGCGTCCCGCGCGCAGGCGACAACAGCAGTAAAAAATCAGGTGGACAGCTGGCAGAGCCAGGTTAATGCTTTAGGCAATGACGAGCAGAAAGTAAAGCTGATTCATGACCTGATTATTCAGAAAGTAGAATATAATGACGCTATCTATGATGACCCGAATTTTGATGAGAATACCCAGTATTCCCAGACTGCATACAGCGTATTTTGTACAGATTTAACCGTATGTGCCGGATATTCCCAGGCATTCGAGATGATGTGCAACGGCGCTGGAATCGATGCAGTGGCAGTGACCAGTGCAGACCACGAATGGAATAAAGTGCGTATCAATGATTCCTGGTACAATGTAGACTGTACCTGGGATGATGCAGGAAATGGTTATCCGATTTATTATGATTTCTTTGCAAAGAACGACGCATATTACGACAGCGCACAGCAGGCGTCAAGCCATGCGGAGGAAAGCTACTGGAATAAATACCTTCCGCCATGTACCATGACCTCCACATCCTCCGGATGGACAGCAGGTACCTTCCCAACCATTACACAGGTGACACAGGCGCCTCAGATAAGTGCAGAGACAGACAGTGAGGGGGATTGTGAGGTAACGATTACCGCCGCACAGGGGGCAAGGATTTATTATACCTTAGACGGAACCACGCCGGAGGAGAGCGCAGCGAAAAGCATTCGCTACAGCGACAGCTTTTATATCGACAAAAGCGTTACTATCAATGCCATCGCGGTAAGCGACGGGTGCTGGGACAGTGCAGTAACAGCCAAGAGCGTTGCGCCGTCTAAGAAAATCACCATTACCTATAACGGAAACGGCGCTACCTCCGGTAAAATGAGCAAGCAGAAAGGCTATACCAACAGCACAATTACTTTAAAGAAGAATGCCTTTAAGAAAACAGGATATACCTTTGCAGGCTGGAACACCAAGAAAAACGGAAAAGGAAAATCCTATACCAACAAGCAGAAGGTCAGCAGCTTTACCGGAAATGTTACCCTGTACGCCCAGTGGAAAGCTCCGTCTTACAAAATTACATATAAATTAGACGGCGGTAAAAATAACAAGAGCAATCCTGCCACTTATAAGAAAACCACAAAGACAATCACCTTAAAGAACCCTACAAAGACGGGCTACACCTTTAAGGGCTGGTATTCTGATAAGAATTTCAAAAATAAAGTGACTTCCATTAAAAAGGGAAGTACCGGAAACAAGACCCTTTACGCAAAATGGGAGGCAAATAAATATACCGTTAAATTCAACGGAAACGGCAGCACCGGCGGAAAAATGAGTTCCTTAAGCGGCTGCAGATACGGCAAGAGCTATAAGCTGACTGCGAATAAATTTAAGAAATCCGGCTATACTTTTGTGGGATGGAATACCAAGAAGGACGGAAGCGGAAAAGCATACAGCAATAAGCAGAGTATCAAAAACCTGACTTCCAAAAACGGCGGTACCGTAACGCTCTATGCCCAGTGGAAGAAAAAATAATGCTTTCCAGCTATAGGTAGTTGTGGTATGATGATTTGGGGAGTGTTGCTGCTCCTGAATAAAAACATTGAGAGGTATTTACAAGTGAAAAAAAGAGCAATGCTATTAATAGCAATGATGGCAGCAACGGTAGGCTTAAGCGCCTGTGGGAATAAAGAGACCACAGTAGAGAATACGGAAGTTGCCGAGAATGTAACAGAAGTGGAAAACAGCACGGAGACAGAGCAGCAGGAGACGGAGGAGCAGGAAGTTCTTCCGGAGGGCAAATACCGCAGCGAGCTGACCAACGAGTTGATTGATGAAGAACTGAAAAACCAGAGGCCCATCGCAGTTATGGTGGATAACGAGTCCATTGCGCTGCCTCATTACGGCTTGTCAAAGGCGGATGTGGTTTATGAGATGATGAACAGCACCATGAACGGCAGAATTACCCGTTTTATGGTATTGGTAAAGGACTGGGAGAGCATCGAGCAGTTAGGAAGTATCCGAAGCGTAAGACCCACCAATATTATTCTGGCAGCAGAGTGGAATGCAGTTGTCTGCCATGACGGCGGTCCGTTTTATATTGATGAATATTTAGCAGAGCCCTGTTCTGACCATTTCAGCGGTACATTTTCCCGTGTGGACAATGGTAAATCAAGGGAATACACCGAGTATATTTTACCGGGAGATTTAGAGAAGAATTTCTCCAACTCCGACGTGGACAGAGAGTATAACCAGTATTATGAGGGCGCGCACTATCAATTCGCAAATGAAAGCAATCCGGTGGATTTATCCACTGCCTCTGACTCCATTGACGCCAAGCTGGTGGATTTGCCATTCCCCCACAACGGCTCTTATTTAGAGTATGACGAGGAAAATCAGGTATACAATTACTTTGAGTACGGCAAAGCCCATGTAGACCCGGGCAATAACAATGAGCAGCTGAAATTTAAAAACCTGTTGATTCAGAGCGCAGGCTTTACTCAGTATGACGAACACGGATATATGATTTTCGATGTGATTGCCTCCGGCGGCGGCTATTATGTTACCAACGGGAAGGCAATTCCGGTTACCTGGACAAAAACCAGCATGACATCTCCTACACGTTACTATGACGCAGCAGGAAATGAAATTAAGATTAATACAGGAAAAACCTATGTTGGTCTGGTTCCGGTAGATAACTGGAAAGAGCTTGTAATTGAATAAGGACAACAAATAAAAAGTACTGTCTGGGGAAAAACCTCAGGCAGTACTTTTTTATAGAAAAATCGTTTCTGTTTTGTCACCAGTAGCAGGCATTGTCAAGCTCTTCCATGCCCTTTTTATCCTTCGGCGCCTCTGTTTTTGGCGGGCGCACCCAGTGTTCATTCTTTAACGGCAGATAGGGAGGATAATCGTCCCATCTGGAGCCCCAGATACCGAAGAGAAGCTGCATGGAGCCGCCCATCTGTATCGCCTGTTTTCCGGCGCGCTTTAACATGGGAGCTAAATTGTAGCCGAAGGCGCTGCAGCTAAGAAGCGCCACATCAAAGTCAATTTTCATGATTTCCCGGTACATATAGTCGAGGGCTTCAAACCAGTCTTTAAAGTCATCATCTCTTCCGGTGAACCACACCGCTTTCATGGTTTTAAACTCAATGCCCGGCGGCAGTACCTTCCGGTCCGGGAAAATCAAATCCATTTTCGGATACTGCTCTAACATGGTGTCCACAAAAGGATTCACCAGAAGCACCTTTTTGCCGGACAGCTCCATGGTCCAGGGATTTTCATGGGCGAGGGGCTCTAACTGTCCAAGGCGTATCAGCTTCATATCCTTCGGGCAGCTTGTTTTAACCATGTATTCCTCCGCCGGATGGTCGTCAAAATACGCCATGATATCAATATCCTGATTGTCCTTTTTAATCAGGTCCGTCCAGCGTCCCACTTCCTCAGCGCTGTGGTGAAAGGTTTCAAACATGTTGCTGCGCTCTAAGCGGTTGGTGCCGAAGAGAAGGTGCTCGTCATAGAGCTGAAATTCGGAGAACTCCGCGCTTCCCATGCGGCAGAGGGCAAAAGGTTCGCCGCTTCTTAAATAGCTTTTTATCAGCTCGTTGGCTTCCTCGTCGCTGGGAGCTTTCGTTCCCATGAATTTTCCAAGGACATTGTAGCTTCCGGTGCGCTTGTCGCGCAGTTTGTGGTGAATGTGTTTCAGATAGTAAAAAATATATAAAAGTCGCTGCTTCATAAAATCTCCTTTACAAGCCTTGCCTTCCGTGGGCTCAAAAAGTGGAACCCCGAACTGGCTCGGTTATTTCTTCATTATAATTCATATGGTAGGAATGTCAAGGAAAAAGAGGGGCATGTTGCTGTTAAGGCGGCGCTATGCACGACAGGGAGTGAACAGTAACGGGTTCATTGACAAAGCAAGCGGTTGTGGGGTATGATGTTCATGTTAATATTGTAAGAAACGATTGTTTGAAATAAAAGTTTACGCAGGGAAAACACATCCGGTTGGGAAGGCATTCCTGCAGACGCCGCAGGAGCGGCAGAATGGGAGGAAATATGGAGAAAATATTAGTAACGCGTTCGTCGATGCCGGAATTAGATGAGTATGTGGAAGAGATAAAAGGTTTGTTTGAAAGCCACTGGCTGACCAATATGGGAGTGAAGCACAATGAACTGGAGGAGAAGCTGGCAGAATATTTGAAGGTGAGAAATATCCTGCTGTTTTCTAACGGTCATATGGCGTTGGAGCTGCTGATACAGGCGATGGGGCTCACCGGAGAGGTGATTACCACCCCCTTTACCTTTGCCTCCACCACCCATGCCATTGTGCGAAACGGGCTGACACCGGTGTTCTGTGATGTGAATCCGGAGGACTACACCATTGATGTGAATAAAATAGAGGCATTGATTACGGAGAAAACCAGCGCCATCATTCCGGTACATGTCTACGGACATCTCTGTGATGTGGAGGCGATGGAAGCCATTGCGAAAAAACATAATCTGAAAGTCATTTATGACGCAGCCCATACCTTCGGGGTAGAATACAAGGGACGGGGCGTTGCCACCTTTGGAAACGCGTCTATTTTCAGTTTTCATGCCACCAAGGTGTTTAACAGCATTGAGGGCGGTGCGGTCTGCTTTAACAGCAGTGAGAACGGTCTGCGGGAGAAGCTGTTCGGCATCAAAAACTTTGGTATCTGGGACGAGGAGCTTATCAAGGACGTGGGCGCCAATGCGAAAATGAACGAGTTTCAGGCGGCGATGGGGCTTTGCAATCTGCGGCACATTGAGAGGGAATTAGACAAGAGAAAAAAGGTTGTGGAGCATTATAATGAGCGTTTGTCCGACGTGAAAGGTATCCGCATTTCAGGAGAACAGAAGGACGTGAAGCCGAACTACGCTTATTATCCGGTGATAATTGAGCCGGAGGTCTTTGGAAAAAGCCGTGACGATATTTACGAGCTGTTAAAGGTCAATGAGATTTATGCGAGAAAATATTTCTATCCGCTGACCAATACCTTTGACTGCTATAAGGGAATGTTTGACATGGGAGATACCCCGGTGGCGTTGGATTTGTCGAAGAAGGTGCTGACGCTGCCGCTTTATGCAGATTTGAGAATCGACCAGGTGGACCGTATCTGCGATATTATTCTTGGAAAATAGTGGAGGGTTTGGTTTGGTAACGGTAAAAATTGGCGACGGAATGGGAAACCAGATGTATAATTATGCCTGCGGCTATGCTGCGGCGCGGCGGGCAAATGACAAACTGAGGCTGGATATTTCCGAGTGCGATAATTCTACGCTGCGGGATTTTGAGCTGGACAAGTTTCATATTGTATATGACGAAAAAGAGTCGTTTCCCAATGACAGCCTGTGGAAGAAAATCTATAAGCGGCTGCGGCGGGATTTGAAATACCATGTGATTTTTGAAAAAGACATGTATCATGTGGATGAACGGGTATTCGGGAAGTTTCTCCGCGGAAAATATCTCCATGGCTACTGGCAGTGCCTTGGCTACTTTGAGGAATATTTTGATGAAATCCGGGAAATGTTTACGCCGAATTATGACCAGAGCCCGGAAGTAAAAAAACTGACAGAGCAGCTTCGGAGCACGCCTACCTGCGCCCTGCATGTCCGGGGCGGTGATTTGGGCGGTCCAAACCGGGAGTATTTTCAGAAGGCAGTGGAACGGATGCGCCGGGAAAAGCCCGGGGTTTCTTTTCTTGTCTTTACCAACGATGTGCCGAAGGCGAAGGAGTGCTTAGAGAATGGCAGCCATGCGTCGGAAATGAAGTACGTGACGGAGCTGGGCCAGTTTTCTGATATGGATGAATTTTTCCTGATGTCTGCGTGCCAGAATCAGATTATATCCAACAGCACCTATTCCACCTGGGCGGCTTACTTAAACACCCATCCCGGACGGTGCGTGATTGTGCCGGATTTTCACGGCGTGGAGGTTATGGCGCTGCCGGACTGGATTGTACTGTCTTAGAGACTAGAGAAACAGAAGAAAATGAGGTAAAAAGATGTTATTTAACTCGGTTGAATTTTTAGTATTTTTCCCCATTGTGGTGCTGTTGTATTGGGTCATTCCAAAAAAAATCCGCTACATCTGGCTGTTGGCAGCAAGCTACTTTTTTTATATGAGCTGGAACGCCCAGTATGCCCTTTTGATTGCGGCGTCCACCCTTATCACCTATGTCTGCGGTCTTTTGGTGGAATTTTTCGGAAAAAAGGAGGGCAGGGGGGCTGCCGTTTCCCAGAAGCTGGTGATTGCAGCGGGCTTTGTTTCAAATTTAGGCATTTTGTTTTTTTATAAATATTTTGACTTTTTTCTGGAAAATGCCAATCGTCTGTTAGGGCGTTTGGAATTGCAGACCATTGAAAGCAGCTTTTCCGTGGTTCTTCCGGTGGGGATTTCCTTTTATACCTTTCAGGCATTGGGGTATATTGTGGACGTTTACCGGGGGGATATTCAGGCGGAAAAAAATCCGCTGAAATATGCGCTGTTTGTTTCGTTTTTTCCCCAGCTTGTGGCGGGACCCATCGAGCGGTCTAAGAACCTTTTAGAGCAGATACGGGATATTCCCGAAAGGAAAACCTTAGAATACCACCGGATTGTCAACGGGCTGATTGTCATGCTTTACGGATTTTTCCTGAAAATGGTGATTGCGGACCGGATTTCCATTCTGGTGGATTATATCTTTAAACGGTACTATATGTTAGGCACCGTGGAGCTTTTGGTGGGGGCTGTGGGCTTCGCTATTCAGATTTACTGTGATTTTGGAAGTTATTCCATGATTGCCATTGGAGCGGCGCAGGTGATGGGCTTCACTCTGATGGAGAATTTTAATACGCCTTATTTTGCGGTTTCCATCAAGGATTTCTGGAGAAGATGGCATATTTCCCTCAGTACATGGTTTCGGGATTATCTCTACATTCCCATGGGCGGCAACCGCTGCGGAAGGCTGCGGAAATATTTTAATGTGATGGTGACGTTTCTTGTCAGCGGTCTGTGGCATGGGGCGGAGTGGAGCTTTGTTATCTGGGGCGGTCTGCATGGACTTTACCAGGTGGTGGGGGATTTGCTTCTGCCGCTGCGGAAAAAGCTGGTGAAAGTATTTGAAATAAAGACAGACTGCGCCAGCTACAAGCTGCTGCAGATATTTGTGACGTTTTGTCTGACCACTTTTGCATGGATATTTTTCCGGGCGGACACCTTCGGGCAGGCGGTGACTTATATCCAGAGGATATTTACCAGGGCAAATTTTGCGGTGCTTTTTAATGGAAGCATCTACGAGCTGGGATTAGAGCAGTTTGAGGCGAATGTCCTGATGGCATCGCTGCTGGTACTGCTGCTGGTGGATATGGTGCGTTACCGGAGAAAGCAGAGGATAGATGTGTTTTTGCAGGAGCAGAACCTCTGGTTCCGGTGGTTTGTGTGTATTATTTTGTTTGTGATGGTATGGGTTTACGGAGTGTATGGTCCGGTTTATGACGCCAGCCAGTTTATCTATTTCCAGTTTTAGTGTACAGCTATACCAGAGGAACGGATGTTAATGTGTCGGTACACAAGTACAGGAGGATATATGAAGATTGTGAAACGTACGGCAGCGGTGCTGGTTTTTACAGCGCTGCTGGTGGGAGTTATGGCAGGCGTGAACTGGCTGTTCCAGATGAAGGATGTGGACGGCTGTTATCCGGTGCAGATGTTTTATAAACAGGAAAAGAATACGGTGGACGTCCTCTGTTTAGGCAGCAGCCACACCTACACCAATATCAATCCGGCGGTGCTGTGGGACGAGTACGGGATTGCTTCTTATAATCTGGCAGGCTCGAACCAGCCCCTCTGGAATACCTACTATTATTTTAAGGAGGCGCTCAAATACCAGACGCCGGAGTTAGCGGTGGTGGATGTGTACCGGGCGATTGAGACGGAGGACTATCAGGAAGAGGCAAGGATTGTGATGAACACCTTTGGTCTTAAGTATTCTAAGGACTGGGCGGAGAATTTAAAAGTGAGCCTTTCCCCGTCAGCCTCCTATGCGGACTATTTTCTGCGGTTTCCGGTCTATCATTCGCGGTATCAGGAGCTAAAGCAGATGGATTTTCAACGTTATAACGGGGATGTGAACCGGGAGAATTACAAGGGCTTTAATTTAAAAAGCGTCAGCACCACAGCCTTTGGAGAATACCCGGACGTTTCCTCAGTGACGGAAGTGGGGGAAATGACGGAAAAGACCCAGGAATATTTGGAAAAAATCATCCAGCTGGCACAGGAAAATGATGTGCCGCTGCTTTTGGTGTCCGCTCCTTACATGGGAGGTGTGTTAGAGGACAAAGAGATTTACAATCAGGTGGAGCTGATTGCGGAATCCTATGGTGTGGAATTTATTGATTTTAACGAGCATTACACCGATATGGGGCTGGATTTGGAGCGGGATTTTGCAGAATGGTCCCATCTGAACTATGACGGCAGTGAGAAATACACCCGGTATTTAGGGAAAATCATGGAGGAAAATTATGAGGTGTCAGACCGCAGAGGCGACGCCCGTTACGATTCCTGGGAGAAGAACGCCAGATTTTATGAAAAGCAGGCGGATAACGTGGCGCTGACCAAGTCTGAGGATAAAGAGGAATATTTCGAAAAATTGTTTGAAAGCAGCGAGAGGTATACCATCTGCGTCAACATAGCAGGGGAGCTGAACAAAAAGGAGAAAAAGAAAATCAGCAAACTGTTGGAGAAATACGGCATGGACATGGCGGAAAATTCTACCTGGATATTTAAGGACAGGGAACTGCTGTATTCGCTGCCTGTGGACAAGGAAATTACAGAGGATTCCCTGTTTTATAAAAATCTGGGCTCCGGCAGTATTTCCGTATCGGTGGAAATGGGATATGATGACGTCCGGGGCGTATTCCCCTATAAGAAAATCGTGGTGGAGGGAACCAGCTGCAATGCGGCGGACCGGGGCGTTAATGTATTGGTTTACGACAATGAGTTCCAGGCGGTGATTGACAATGTGGGACTTAACGCGGATAATAATTACGAGTTTTGCAGATTTTAATGTGGAAAGAGGAAATGAAACATGAAAAATGCGTTGATAAAAATTCAGAATTTTTTTGTGACACTGTGTATGTTTTTAAGACACCCGGTGGAAGTGCCGGATATGGTGCTGCAGTACCGGAATCATAAAGAACTGAAACAGGATATTGAGGATATTAACCGGGAAAAAATCAAATCCCTTTATACGGACGACGCTGCTGCGGCAGATTCCGAGGCAAAAAAAAAAGAGTATAGACGTATCAACGAATCCTTCGAAAAGAGGCTGATTTTTCATGTGGGCTTTGGGGCAGGGCTTTTTTCGGAATTGGACAGTATGATGGAGCATATGCTGTTCTGTTTTGAGCACCATATCCGGTTTGAAATCTATGCGGACGATGCTAATTTTTCAAAGCCGGGGGGCTTGGGCTGGGAGGAGCTGTTTGAGCCCTTCTGTCCCATCAACCATGATAAATTAAACCATATCGCCAACTACCGTCCCACGGATTACAAGAGCTTAATGCGCCGTCACAGGCTTTGGCACAAGGGGTATCTTCTGCCCAAAATTCTAAAAAAGAGAACCGGAGCGGATTACCTGACTCAGGATATCTGGTGTATGTGTATCAATGACACCTTCAAATACCATCCCATTGATATCCCGCTGTTTGGCATGAAAGGGACTGCTACCTCCCAGTTTTCCAAGTTCGGAGAAATTGCCATCTGTCCGAAGCCGGATGTGCGGGCGGAGATGGACGCCCTGATTGCGGGGCTCTCCATGCCGGAACATTTTGTGTCCATGCAAATCAGGGGCGGGGATAAGTGTTTGGAGTATAAGGAGTTAAAGAACGCAGAGAGCTATGTGGAAAAGGTGGAAGAGCTGGGCTTTGCGGGAGAAAATCTTTTTATCTTTACCGACGATTATACCAACGTGACAAAAATAAAAGAACTGCGCCCGGAGTGGAAACTTTATACTTTGACGAGAGAAGAGGAGAGAGGCTATTATAATGAAGCCTTTAATAAGCAGGACTGGGAAGTCCGCAGAAGGGATTTAGTCAAGCTGCTTGCCATTGTGGAGCTCTGCAAGCAGGCGGACTACCATATCGGACCCAACCAGTCCTGCATGGATCTGTATTTGCGTTCGGTGAAAGGGACAGAGCGGTATATTGAGCTTTAGTTGTGTCAGTGCTCCAGCGTGCGGACTACCTGTGCAGGATTTCCTGCAACCACAGTGTAAGGTGCAACATCCTTTGTCACAACGCTGCATGCCCCGATAACGGCGCCCTCTCCGATGGTAACGCCCTTTAACACGGTGACGCCGAAGCCCATCCACACCTTATCCCCGATGGTGATAGGGGCGCTTTTTACCACAGACCAGTCCTTGTCCTGTAAAACGGATTGTCCTTTTACGGCGTTTTCCCACTCGCGGGAGACGTCGTTTTTTCGTTCCTCCCAATGGATGGAATGGGAATTGTGGTCATAAATCGTGCAGTTCCAGGCGATAATCACATCGTCCCCGATGGTAATGTTGTTTCGGGAAATTAACTGTGTGCCGCCGCCGATATGCACCCGCTCCCCAACTTTGATGTGTCCGGTTTCCGTCTCAAAGACAAAGGAGGAATCCACCATACTCTTTGCCCCGATTTCCAGATAGGTACTGCCGGATTTGGGGGCGCGGAGGTCTAAGTTGAAGTTTTCACTTAAGATGGCGTCCGGGTGGATGTCGATATAGGGTGCAGCGGCGCTTAACTGCTTTTTACGTTTATGCTTCTTGTAAATACTGCGGATATTCATAGTGTGTCCTTTCTAAAAGCAGGAAGATTTGAGGTTATGACGCCTGAAATCTTCCTGGGTTTATTTTTGGTGAATAGATAATTTCACGTTTGTGAAAAGAGCATGTCTACTCTCTGGATATAACAGCAAGAACGCCGTCGTGCAGTTTAGCATAGGCACGTTTTGCCCCAGGGGTGAAATAATTGACCACCTGCGTAATCTTTTTCGCCAGAAAGCCGTCGAAGCGGTCCAGTGACAGGTGGCGCACTTCGTGCAGCAGCAGGCAGGCAAAGAGGACGCCTAAGGCATAAATCAAAACCTCTCCCACAAAATACCAGTCGTTCACATGGGAGCCAAGGTCGGTAAAACGGTTGAAAATCTGGCGCATATAACCTTCAATACAGTAGATAAATACGACGCTCTGTGCCAGATGGTTGATGGGTTTGACGGTAAAATGCAGCTCCCGGAAGAATAAAAACAGGCAGACAGCGGTAACAACCACGAAGATGGAGTTGTCACGGCAGTACATTCCCATAAATACGCCTTTTACCGTGGTGAGGATATAGTTTAAGGTTGCCGCCACTAAGGTGGTGGTGAAGAAAACCACTCCCAGCCGTGATTTGCGGAAATGTGTTTCGCTGTAATATAACCGCAGGTAGCGCCCTACCAGATACATGATTGTCATGCACACAACGCCCTTTCCGGTATCTTCAATCAGCTCATGGAAGAAGATGGTAGGAATCACATAAAAGACGAACAGCAGCATCAGTAATAAATTGCGGAAGGAAGTCCGGTCTAATTTTTCCGGTATCTTATTTAAAAAGCCGGAAAACAGCGCGATTACAAAATAGCAGGTGACAAACCAGTGGTTTTCAAAGGTAATCGGCAGAAAACAGGTAACCAGTGTTTTCAGACCGAAATTTCCGGTTAAAAACATAAAGAGCAAATCATAAAAAATGATGCAGAGGTCTAATTTGATAAGCTTTTCCAAACTAAAACGCATACCGAAGTAGCCGGATATCATCATGAAAATCAGGTTGGTATTGTTGGTAAATGCGTTAATCATAACGGCGTCCGCAAGGTTTAAGCCTGTGATGTCATTAAGGTAGGGCCCCAGGCTGTGCCAGAATACAACGAAGAAAATACAAATGAGACGAAGCACTTCGAGGCTGGAATTTCTTTCTTTTGCCATGATAAAACGAACCTTTCCTAAAAAATAAAAATGTTTGTCTGGATACTTTAAAATAACGATATTCATTATAGCAATCCAGAAACAATTTGACAAGTTGTTGTTTTCTTAATATGATGTAACTATTCAGAAATTTAGGTTAATTTGAAAACATGAGCCGGGTTTGCGGGGGAAACTATTATTTTTCCTGCGGGCGGCGGGACTAAAGGAGAAAATAAGATGGAGCAGATAAAAAAAGCATTTGAAGTTTTTGACAGCAGGCAGAAACGGAAGCTGGCTTACCTTACGTTTATTATTTTTATAGACGCTTTTGTGGAATTACTGGGAGTTTCCGTGATTATCCCGTTTATTCAGGCAGTGACCACGCCGGAAATGCTGCTGGAAAACAAATATGCCAGATGGGCGTATGATTTTCTTGGAATGAAGGATACCAGCCAGTTTATTATACTGATGGCGGGGCTGATTATTGCCGTATATATCTTTAAGAATATTTTTCTGGTGTACATGTATAACCTGCAGTACAAATTTTCCTATTATGGAAAAAAGCAGATGCAGAATACGCTGATGCGCTACTATATCGGACAGGAATACACCTTTTTCCTGAATTTAAACAGTTCCGAACTGATTCGTAACATCAATACCGACCCGGAAATGTTCTATACCGCTGTGTTAAATGCGCTGCAGTTAGCTTCTGAGCTGTGCGTGTCTGTGGTATTAATTATTACGCTGATTGTAACAGACCCGCTGATTACCCTTGGCGTGGTGATCAGCCTTGGCATTATGATGCTTATTCTGGTAAAGGGCTTAAAGAAGGTATTAGAGGGCTACGGCAACGACAGAAGAACCTACTCCGCAGGTATGCTGAAATGTATGCAGCAGGCGTTTGGCGGTATCAAGGAAATCAAGATTGCCAACCGGGAAGAGTATTTTGAGCAGGATTTTGAGAAACAGAATGAGATTTATACCTATGTCATTAAACAGAATGCGTTTTTGAGTTCTCTGCCTAAGCCTATCATTGAGGCGCTTGCCATTGCCGGGCTGATGGCGATGATTATTGTGAAAGTGGCAGGGGGAACGACGGATAACCAGCATTTTATTGTGGTGCTGGGTGTGTTTGCAGTGGCAGCCTTTAAATTACTGCCTTCCGTCAACAAAATTTCTTCCTACTATGCGGCAATTATCCACAACGGAGTTGTCATTGAGAAAATCTGTGACGAGTATCGTGAGATTGCAGAGAACAAAGAGAAGATGGAAGAGGCGCGGGCAAAGAAGGAGAGCGGCAGAAAGATTTCCTTAGAGAAAGAAATCCGCGTGGAGCATATGGAATTTACCTATCCCAACGTGGAGGAACCGGTGTTAAAGGACGTCAATGTGACGATTCCGAAAAATGCCTCCGTGGCGTTCATCGGACCCTCCGGCGCAGGAAAAACCACTTTTGTGGACTTGATTTTAGGCGTGCTGACGCCCCAGAAGGGTGTTATCAAGGCGGACGATACGGATATTCAGACGGCGCTGCGGGGCTGGCATGATAAGATTGGATATATTCCCCAGACGATTTATATGTTAGACGATACCATTCGCAATAATATTGCGTTTGGCGTGAAGGAGAACATCAATGACGAGGACATCTGGGAGGCGTTGCGGCAGGCGCAGTTAGACGGGCTGGTAAGGGAAATGGAAGACGGGCTTGACACCGTTATCGGAGAAGCCGGGGTGCGTATTTCCGGCGGACAGAGACAGCGTATCGGTATTGCCAGGGCGCTTTACCGGAAACCGGAGATTCTGGTGCTTGATGAGGCAACCTCAGCCCTTGACAATGAGACGGAGGCAGCGGTAATGGAGGCGATTGACAGTTTGCAGGGAAAGATGACACTGTTGATTATTGCGCATAGATTGTCGACTATCCGTAACTGCGATATTGTTTATAAAGTGGAAAATGGGGCTGTGGTGGTTGATTCTGAGAGGCATGATTAAAGGTTTGGCGGGATTTTTGGGGGGAGGGACGCGTAGCATGGCAGACAGGTTCATGCAGACACGCTCTCGCTCCGTGAAGAACGCAGCGGTACTAAGCTCGAAAATACCTCGCTAAGTGCCGGCGTCCTTCAAAGGGTCTGCCTGAACCTATCTGCCATGCTACGCTGTTTCTCGGCGAAAATGCTGCCGAACTTAATTATGCCTGGGACGAAAAGTTGTGGGTGACGGTTGTTACGGTATTAGTGTGAAATGTTACAGGATTTAATTAGGATTGTTACGAAAAGTTGTGAGGTGAGTTTGGGCGGAGAAGCTGTGAAGGGCGTTGTTATTGTATTGGTGCCAAATGTTATGGATTAATTAGGTTTGACGGAAAAATTGCTGGGTGGCGTGTGTTATTGCATTAGTGTGAAATGCCAGTGGATTTAATTAGGTTTGTTACGAAAAGGTGTGGGTGAGTTTGGGCGGAGAAGCTGTGAAGGGCGTTGCTATTGTATTGGTGTCAAATGTTATGGATTAATTAGGCTTGTAAAGTGTTATTGGTGTGTTGGTTTGGGAGTGGAAGATGGGATTTTGGAGTTTGTGAGGTGAGTGTGATGGATTTGAGGGAAGATAACAGGATTATTATTGAGCCGTGTGCGGGGTTGGGGAATAGGCTTTTGGCTATGACTTCGGCTTATGAGCTGAGCAGGAGGCTGGGGAAAGAGCTGATGGTGGTCTGGAAGAGAGAAGTGGGGTGCGCGATACGGGCGGAGGATTTGTTTGAGATGAGCGTGCCTGTGGTTGAGATTAGTGAGATGGGTTGGAAAAACGGGGTTTTGGACAATCTGAAAAGCAATGGGCTTAGGAAAAAGTACCGGGGAATGGCGGACCGGTTTTTTGAATGCGACGAGATTGCGGATGCGAAGAGCGCCGGGGGCTTTGAGAAGGTGAAGCTGATGGTGGCGCAGGAGCCGGTGAGTTATATTAAGTCCTATACCAATCTCTGCGAGATTGGGGAAGAGAGTTTTTCTTTTTTGAAACCGGGGAAAGAAGTTTTGAAGAGGGGGGACAGGGTGTTTTCCCGAATCAGTGAGAAAACCGTGGGGGTTCATATCCGCAGAACCGACCATGTGGAGGCGATAAAAAACAGTCCGCTGGCTTTGTTTGTGGAGAAAATGCAGGCGGAGGCGGCAGGGCAGGATACGGATTTTTATGTGACCACGGACGATGCTTCCGCCATTGAGGAATTGAAACAGTATTTTCCGGCGGAAAAGCTGATTGTCTATGAAGAGAAGGTGTTGGACCGGGATTCGAAGGCGGGAATTCAGGATGCGCTGGTGGATATGCTGTGCCTGTCAAAGTGCCGGAAGATTCTGGGAAGCTATCAGAGCACCTTCAGCCTGATTCCGTCCATTATGGGAAATATAGAGTTGGAATACTGCGTGAAGCAGCCGTAAACTGCTGTTCTGCAGATTGCAGCCGAATAACGGTGAGAGCCGCAAGATTGTGTCTGCGTAAAAAGCAGCGCAGGAATGGGGAAAATGATGAAAACGTGTAATATTTTAGGAACGAATATTGCTGTCACGAATATGGCGGAAGTGGTGGCTTATGTGGAAAGCAATATAGAGGAACTTAGGGGAAAATACATCTGTGTTTCCAATGTCCATACCACGGTGACGGGGTATGAGGACAAGGAGTATCAGAATATCCAGAACAGTGCGGCGGTTGCCCTGCCGGACGGGAAGCCACTGTCCCTCTATTCCAAAAAACATGGATTTCCGGAGGCGGAACGGGTGACGGGACCGGATTTGATGGGGGAGCTGTTTGCGAGAAACAACGGGCTGCGCCATTATTTTTATGGGGGCAGAGAAGAAACCATAAAGGTGCTGTCGGAAAAGCTTCCGGCGCAGTACAAAGACCTTGTCATTGCAGGCATGGTATCGCCGCCTTTCCGTCCGTTGTCGGCGGAGGAGGATGCGGCTGCAGTTGAAAAAATCAATGAGGCGAAGCCGGATATTATCTGGGTGGGACTTGGCGCCCCGAAGCAGGAACGGTGGATGTATGAGCACCGGGATAGGGTGTCCGGCGTGATGATTGGCGTGGGAGCCGGATTTGACTATTATGCGGGAACCATCAAGCGGGCGCCCATGTGGATGCAGAAAATGAGCTTAGAGTGGCTGTATCGTCTGCTGCAGGACCCGAAACGCCTCTTTAAACGCTACTTTGTGACGAATTTTAAATTTTTGCGGCTTACCATGAGAAAGGGACAGTAACGATATGGAAAAAGTAAAGTATAATTATCTGGACGCGGCGCGGGGGCTGGCATTGCTTTTGGTGATGATATCCCATGCCCACGGACTGAGCAGCTTCCTGATATTTTATTACATTCAGGTATTTTTTATTATCTCCGGTTATTTATATCAGCCGGGGGGACGCTCCTACGGGGAGACGATAAAAAAGAAAGCGAAGCGGCTGCTGATACCTTATTTCGGCTACAGCGCCCTGCTCTGGTGCTTTTATGCTTCCATGCGCCGGGATGTGCCGGCATTGAAGCAGTCCCTTTTCGGCGTTTTTTATTCCCGGTTCTGCCTTTATAAGACCACGGAAACGACAGATAATGTGTACCTTTTGGATATTGCAAACGGGGCGATGTGGTATCTCACCGCATTTTTTGTAACCTCACTGCTGTTTTATCTGATTGCAGAAAAATGTCTGTCGGATATCAAAATCACAGTCATCGTCTCTGTCATTTTACTGGCAGTAACCATGCTGTTAAACGAGCTGCCCGTTCTTTTGCCCTGGAGCATTGATATTGCAGGCATTGCAACGGTTTTAATGTTAATCGGCGCCTGGATGCGGAAAATGCAGTTCTTTGAAAAGAAAAGCCCCTGGTGGCTGGTGGCGGTAAACCTTGCCCTCTATGTGGGAATGGTGATTTTCAACGGGCGGTTAAACATGTCTATCCGGGAATACGGGCGGTTTGACAGCTTAAGCGTGCCGTTTTTCCTTATCGTTTCCGTGACAGGCTCCACACTTTGTATCTGGGTCTGCAAATGGACGGAAAAATTAAAAATCAACCAATTTTTAAGATACATCGGAACCCACACCATTGAGCTTTTATGTCTGCACATGCTGGGCTTAGAGCTTTTCGAGCAGGTGGCAAGGCGTTTCATCGACGTAGCCTCCCTGACCGGGGCGGCAGAGTGGATTTATGTGGCAGTCCGCGTCACCGTGGCAGTGACCGCAGCGTTAATCGCAGGCGCCGTCATAGCGAAAATAAAAGCCTGCCTGTCAGACAGGAAGATAACGGAATAAAAATTCGCTGAGAGAAACAGCGTGGAAAAGAGGGGAAACATGGAGAAAAAACAACGGGATTCCGGATTAGAACTGCTGCGTCTTGTGGCATTGCTACTGATTTTCTGGATGCACGGCGCCAGCAGCTACCGCAACAATGAACTGAGCGCCTGGCTCTGTATTGTCATAGAAACCATCGGAAATGTGGGTGTTCCGGTATTCGTCCTGATATCAGGCTACTTCGGAATACGCTTAAAACCCAAAAAAATGATACAGCTGGATTTGATGCTCATTTTCTATTGCTGGATAGGTCTGGCTCTGCGTTTCCTCTGGGGAGAAGCGCAGACCTACGGCGGAGAGCAGATTTTATCCTATGTCTTTCCGGTCATAGGCCGTAATTCCTGGTATTTCACCTGCTACTTCGCCCTGGCATTCCTAAGCCCGTTCATAAACGAATTTGTGGAGCGCCTGAGCAAAGAAAACTTCAGAAAACTGCTAATCACCATGCTGATTATCTTTTCCGGAATCACCACCGTCTGCTTCTTCGATATTACCCAGGACGGCGGAAAAGGGATTGTAAACATGACCCTGCTGTATCTGATTGGGCGTTATATCAGACTGCATGAGGATAAAAGGAGTTACACAAAGTCCAAGCTGGCAGGAGCCTACCTTGTGATTTCACTTGCCTGTATCGCACTAAACGGCGCCCTTTATGTGGTGACGGGAACCGTACAGAACCGTTTCGCAAGAGACAACACCCTGTTTACCATAGCAGCCTCCGTGTGCATTTTCCTTATCTTCAAGGAAATCCACTTTGAAAGTAAATGGATTAACGCCGCCGCCTCCCACGTCCCAGCCGTCTTTACCATGGAATGGACCCTCCGCGGCATTATCACCGCCTACATGTTCAACTACCTGGCATGGAACGAAAGCAACTGGCACGAATTTATCCTATTGGGAATCTGCGTACTGTTAATAGTCATGGGAACCATAATAGACTGGTTACGCATAAAACTATTTGGTCGTCTCGAAGAAAAATTATCCGACCTCCTGTACACATTTTGGACAAAAATCGGTAAACTGGGTGGAAAAATACTTCAGAAAATTTGTTGAAATGCAGTAGAACAGGACAACGTGTCGGCGATAATAAAACTTCCGAATTTAGAAGCGGGGGCAAGTCGATAACCGATATTGGCAGATGGCACAGGGCGGGGCTGGTTTTGTTCCGCACCGTTCCATCCCAGCCCCCGCCCCCAAAAAATCCACCCTCTTTTTTATTATCACCACCGCCTCCGATACTCCGACGCCGTACACCCCTCCATCTTCTTAAACACCTTATTAAAATAACTGGCATCCTCAATCCCACACATCCCGGCAATTTCCTCAATCGAAGCATTGCTGTACCGCAGCAGCTCCTTCGCATTATTAATCTTCTTCGCCAGCACATACTGGATAATCGTCGTCCCGAACTCCTTCTTAAACTCCCTGGAAAGATAATACTTACTGATGAAAAACTGCTCCGCCAGCTGGTCTAGCGAAATATTTTCCGTATAGTGCTCGTCTAAATAGTGGAGAATAGTCTTAAGCTTGTCCGAAAGCACCTCATTCCTGTCGTCGGACTCCGTACAAATCAGCGTCAGAATATTTACAATCTGCTGCGCCGTTAGAATATCCGTATCATCCGTAGGCTCTTCATTATAATGAATAATATTTTCAATGGCGGCAATCAGCTCCGTAAAATGGCAGGAACGGAACTGCCAGCCGTGGTGTTCCCGGAAATAGGTATAATAGGCGGCAGCCTGGGGACCGTAAAAATGAATCCAAAGCAGCTCCCAGGGGTCCTCGTCCGTACTGATATGGGTATATTCCCCGGTACAGTCCAAAAAAAAGCAGTCCCCGGTGCTGGCAGGCGCCGTCACCATATCCCCGTCAGAGGAAGGCTCCCGGTAGGAAACCTTGCCGCTGCCGGAGAGAACTACAAAAAAAAGATAGGAATTTAATCCCTTCCGGCGGCTCAAATGGGATTTCAGACTTTTTAAATACCCCGCCTCCTGGATATAAAAGAAATTTTCCCTGGTAAAAGCGGAGGGCGTATTGATAACGCTCCGGGTGTTGGTGACTTCTGAGGTTTTATATTTTTCAAAAAAGGGTTTGTTCATAAAGATACCTCCCGCAGTTTTAAAGTGATAGCAATATAATACTATTTTAAGCCAATATATTCAATTGTAAATTTCCTGAAATTGAATTATCCTAAACAACGGCTTGAAAAAGTAAGTTAGCAAAATAATTATAGTATATAGTAAAATAGAAGCAGAGAGAAGGAGAACAGTCAATGAGTAAAAAAGCGTTAATTACAGGTGTTACAGGTCAGGACGGCAGCTATTTAGCAGATTTCCTCTTAGAGAAGGGCTACGAGGTTCATGGTATGGTACGCCGTGCTTCCACAGAGAGAAGAGAGAGAATTGACCATTTGGAGGGCAATCCCAATTTCCATGTGCACTACGGCGACCTGGCAGATTCCATGAGCATTGTGCGCCTGGTGGGAATGATTAAACCGGACGAGATTTACAACCTTGCAGCGCAGAGCCATGTAGGCGTCAGCTTTGATGTTCCGGAGTATACCGCTGACGTGGTGGCTACCGGAGTTCTCCGTGTTTTAGAGGCGGTGCGTCTCTGTGGTCTGGAGAAAACCTGCCGTATCTATCAGGCGTCCACTTCCGAGCTGTACGGAAAAGTAGAGGAGGTTCCCCAGCGCGAGACTACCCCGTTCCATCCGTACAGCCCCTATGCAGTGGCAAAACAGTACGGTTTCTGGATTGTCAAGGAGTACCGTGAGGCATACAACATGTTCTGCTGCAGCGGTATCTTATTTAACCATGAATCCGAGCGCCGCGGTGAAACCTTTGTTACCAGAAAGATTTCCCTTGCAGCTGCAAGAATCGCCCAGGGCAAACAGGACAAGTTATATCTTGGAAATTTATCCTCCCTGCGCGACTGGGGCTATGCAAAGGACTATGTGGAGTGCATGTGGCTGATTTTACAGAACGACAAACCGGAGGATTTCGTTATCGCAACCGGAGTACAGCATTCTGTCCGTGAATTCTGTGAGTATGCATTCCGTGAGGCTGGCATTGAGTTAGAGTTCAAGGGCGAGGGCATGGAGGAAATCGGTATCGACAAAGCCACAGGAAAAGTGGTAATCGAGGTGGCGGAAGAGTTCTACCGTCCGACCGACGTTGTAAACCTCTGGGGCGACCCCACCAAGGCAAAGACAGAATTAGGCTGGAACCCGACTAAGACAACCTTTGAAGAATTAGTAAAAATCATGGTAAGACATGATATGGAATTAGTAAAGAAAGAAGTATAAGAAGAACTTCAAAACCGGCGCTGCGCCAGTGAATGTAAATACAAAATATATTTCGAATAGAAGAGGAAGCCTCATGCAGAAGAAGCAGCAAAGGTGTTCTTCCCAGAAATAGATCAGATGTATGGTGAGTGGAACAAGCAAGGAGGAAAGAAACATGGAAAAAGAAGCAAAAATATATGTGGCAGGACACCGCGGAATGGTAGGCTCCGCCATTGTCCGCCAGTTAGAAAAAGAAGGCTATCACAATATTATCACCAGAACCCATAAAGAATTAAACCTCTGCCGTCAGGACGAGGTGGAGAAATTTTTCGCCGAAGAAAAACCGGACTATGTATTTCTTGCAGCAGCCAAGGTAGGCGGTATCATGGCAAACAGCGAAGCCCTTGCAGATTTCATGTATGACAACATGACCTTAGAGATGAACGTCATCCATGAAGCATGGAAGAACGGCTGTAAAAAACTCATGTTTTTAGGCTCATCCTGTATTTACCCCCGCATGGCACCCCAGCCCATGCCGGAGAGCTGCCTTCTCACCAGCGAATTAGAGAAAACCAACGAAGCCTACGCTCTCGCAAAAATCAGCGGCTTAAAATACTGCGAGTACCTGAACAAACAGTACGGCACAGACTATATCTCCGTCATGCCGACGAACCTGTATGGACCCAACGACAACTACCACCCGGAGCACTCACACGTACTTCCGGCATTAATCCGCCGTTTCCATGAAGCCAAAGTATCCGGCGCAAAAGAAGTAACCTGCTGGGGCACAGGAACCCCCTTAAGAGAGTTCCTGTATGTAGATGACCTCGCCGACGCCTGTGTTTTCCTCATGAATAACTACAGCGGCGACGAAACCGTAAACTTAGGAACCGGAAAAGAGCTCACCATCAAAGCCCTCACCGAACTGGTAGCCAAAGTCGTAGGTTTCGAAGGCGAAATCAAATGGGACCCCACCAAACCCGACGGAACCCCAAGAAAACTTCTCGACGTAACCAAACTCGAAAAACTCGGCTGGAAATACAAAACCGAATTAGAAGAAGGAATCCGCCTCGCCTACGAAGACTTTTTAAACAACCCCATGCGGGCAGAACGCTAGCATTTAAGCAAAGTATTTCAACTTAACACAATCACTAACATTGCGTAGAAGAAACTTTGAAACAAAATACATCGGCAATATATTTTGAATATTAAAGTACCTGAAATTTTTTAAAAATACATGCCGACAGATACAAATACAATCCGTAACAAATTATTCTACGTCCAACTTTTCAAGAAACAGCCTGTGACGGCAAGTCCTTCAGAAAGACCCTTTGGAAAACGCCGGCACTTAGCGAGGTGTTTTCGAGCTTAGTGTCCGCTGCGTTTTCCACGGAGCGGGAGCGTGTCTTGATGAAGGACTTGCCGTCACAGGCGTCCCTTTACACAGATGGAGGAAAAAAATGTACATCGTATTATTATCCGGAGGCTCCGGCAAACGCCTATGGCCGCTGTCCAACGACCTCTGTTCCAAACAATACATCAAACTCATGAACCACGACGATGCAGCGAACGACGAAAAATGTTCCATGCTGCAGCGCGTATTCGGTCAGTTAAAAACCGCAGGACTTTCCCAGAATACCATTGTCTGCGCCAGCAGCGCCCAGCAGGAATTAATCGAAAGCCAGTTAGACGGCGCAGCCGAGGTGGCAGTAGAACCCATGCGTCGTGACACCTTCCCGGCAGTCATGTTATCCTGCGCTTATCTGTTATCCGAAAAAGGCGCAAAGGAAGATGACGTGGTGGCATTTCTCCCCGTAGACCCCTACACCACAGGAGAATTTTTCAACCGAATCAAAAAGCTCGGCGATTATATCGCTTCAAGCGAGCAGACCATCGGGCTTCTCGGCGGCGTACCTACCTACCCATCCACAAAATACGGTTACATTGTACCGGAGCAGGGCGAGGGAGAGCTGTTAAAGGTACAGGGCTTTCAGGAAAAACCAGACGAAGCCACTGCGGAAAAATTAGTGGCGGAGGGTGCGCTCTGGAACTGCGGCGTATTCTGCTTTAAACTTTCCATGGCGTCTGAGTGGCTGGCAAAATACGGCGTTGGCACAGACTACAATCAGATGGTGGCAGACTATGAAAAGCTTCCGAAGAAGAGCTTTGACTATGAAGTGTTAGAGCACTGGAAGGATATTGCAGCCATCAAATATGACGATATCTGGAAAGACTTAGGAACCTGGAATACGCTGACGGAGGAAATGCCGGAAAACAGCATTGGCGACGTGACCTGGGACGATACCTGTGAAAACAGCCATGCCATCAATGTGTTAGGCGTTCCCTTAGTGGTGATGGGGGCGAAAAATATGGTGATTGCAGCCTCCCACGACGGTATTTTAGTGGCGGATAAGCACCAGAGCTCCTATATCAAAAATTGCTTAGAGCATATTGAAGATACTTCAAAATATGAAGAACGGCGCTGGGGAACCATCAAGACCATTGACAATGACGAGGATGACGGTATCCGCAGCGTGACAAAGCGAATCAAGGTGGTGGCAGGAAAAGTCATGCCGAAGCATAAGCATTTGAAGCACACTGAAACCATCACCGTGCTTTCCGGTATGGGAAAACTCATATTAGAGGGCGTGGAGGTGGATTTGATGGCAGGCTCCACCGTCAGCATTGCTGCGGGAAAAGAACATTCCATCAAAGCCATGGGTTCGGATTTGCGCTGCATTGAGGTCTGCGTGGGCGATGCGGAGGACGACGAAGTTTTAATTTAGCAGACGGCTTTAAGAAGGGCGAAACGTTGACTTCGCAGGCGTCTTGCCAGAGAAAAATGCAGAATGGACACTGCCGGAGACAGGCAGAAACAGAAAGGAACGGCATATGAATATTTTATTGACCTCTGCCGGAAGGCGGGGATATCTGGTGGAATATTTCAAAGAGGCGTTACAGGGAACAGGGGAAGTGCATGTGGGAAACAGCACTCCCCTTTCTCCCGTTTTTTACTATGGAGATAAAAGCGTGGTAACGCCGCTGATTTATGATGAAGATTACATTCCATTTTTGAAAAGATACTGTAAGGAAAATCAGATTACGGCGATTATTTCCCTGTTTGATGTGGATTTATATATGTTAGCGCAGCATAAAGAGGAATTTGCCAGAGAGGGCGTGACGGTCATCGTCTCTGCCCCGGAGGTTATTTCCATCTGCAATGATAAATGGGAGACATTTCAGTTCTGCCGGAGAGAGGGTTTGCATGCGCCAAAGACTTACTGCAGGTTAGAAGAGGCGAAAGCTGCCATTGACGCAGGGGAATTAAGCTACCCGGTGATTATCAAGCCACGCTGGGGCATGGGCTCCATTGCAGTTTATCAGGCGGAAAATGAGGAAGAGTTAGAAGTGCTGGCAAAGAAAGTGAAGCGCGAGATTTTTGCCTCCTACCTGAAATACGAATCCGCTTTTGAGGAAGAGGTCTGCGTTCTGTTCCAGGAGAAAATCAAGGGACAGGAGTACGGGCTTGACGTGATACATGACCTGGAGGGAAACCACTGTCTTACCGTGGTGCGTAAAAAGATAGCCATGCGTTCCGGGGAGACGGACTGCGCCCAGATTTTAGAGGACGAAAAGGTAGCTGCCGTGGGGACTGCTGTAGGAGACGCCTTGGGGCATATCGGAAATCTGGATATGGACGTTTTTATGACGGAAGACGATATTTACGTGTTGGAGCTGAATGCACGCTTCGGCGGCGGATATCCCTTCAGCCATCTGGCAGGGGTGAATTTGCCGAAAGCCATTGTAAAGTGGCTGAAAGGGGAAACATTAGGGCAGGAGCTTGTGATAAAGAAGCCTGGAATTTTAGCCCAGAAGGATATCCGAATGATAGATATTACTGGTTGTGTAAAATGAATTTGCAAATTTAGAAGCGAAAACAGTACTCTCAGGATGATTGATAGTACTGACCATGTAAATGCAGGGTAAAATTCGGGAAGAATGATAATAAAAATGTCTGTATTGCAGGCAAATAAAGGAAATGAAAGGGGAGGACATATGACGGATTTAAAAAATTATGAGACTCCTTGCTACCTGATAGATTTAGGAAAATTTGAGGAGAACTGCCGGGCGGTTATGAATCCTTTTTTGGAGCAGTGGGACGGTCGGGTGGAATTTGGCTATTCCGTAAAGACCAACCATGACGGAAACCTCATCCGCTATGCGGTGGAGCAGTTGGGCTGGTACGTGGAAACCGTATCAACGAATGAATATGAGTATGCCCATAAATTTGCAGCGCCGGAGCGTATTATTTTAAACGGTCCCTGCAAGGGGGAAACCCTGCTTGCCGCCTATGAAAAGGGCAGTATCATCAATTTAGACCATATGGCGGAGGTGGAAATGCTCTGCGATTATTTGGCAAAGCACCCAAAACGGCAGACAGAAGTGGGACTTCGCGTTAATTTTGACTTAGAAGCCCTCTGTCCCGGCGAAACCACAGCGGGGGCGGAGGTGAGCCGCTTTGGAATCTGCTATGAAAATGGAGATTTCGGGAAAGCGGTTTCCATGCTGAAAGCGGCAGGTCTGTCTGTCCATGGCATTCATTTACACACCAGCACCAGGAGCAGAAGTGCGAAGATATTTACCATGCTGGCGCGAAAAACAGTAGAACTTGCCAAAGAATATCAACTTGGGTTACAATATATAGATATGGGCGGCGGATTTTTCGGCGGACAGAAGGTGGCGGGAAAGCCGTCTATGGAGGAATATGCGGACTGTATCTGCGGAGAGCTGAAAAAAGGCTTTGTGCCGGAGAAAACCAGACTGATATTAGAGCCGGGAGCCTCGGTGATTGCCACTTCCATGGAATACATGACGAGAGTTATCAATATCAGGGATATCCGGGGGGAGCGTGTGGTGACCTTAGACGGCACGCTGCTTCATATCAATCCCTTTATGAGCCATAGAATCCCGCCTTATCGTCTGGTACAGGAAGAACAAAAACCGGCATTTGTTTCAAAACAGACGGAAACGAAAGCGGAAGGACAGCAGGAAAATGCGGCAGAAGGCAGCTCTGCAAAGCAGCAGGGAAACGCGGCAGAAAGCAGCTCTGCAAAGCAGCAGGGAAACGTGGCAGAAATTAGAGCTGGAAGTCAGGAGCTGGAACGGCAGCTTATCTGCGGCTGTACCTGTATGGAAATGGACCGGTTTCTGACGGCAGAGGGGGAAGTTCCGCTAAAAACAGGGGATATTTTCCTTTTCCAGAATGCGGGAGCTTACACGGAAGCCTTCAACAGTGAATTTATTCTGGCGCTGCCGAAGGTATATGTAATATGAGACGGAAAGCCGGGCGGGACAGGGGAAAATCCAGCCTGTGAAAAGCCTGGCAGGCAGGGGGAAAATTCAATCTGTGAAAAGCCTGGCAGGACAGGAAAAAATCCAATCTGTGGAATGCCATGCGGCAGCGGAGATAGTACAAAATAGACAGGAGCGGAGAAATAATGTTATCAGTTATTATTCCAGCCTTTAACGAGGAAGCTATGATACCCATTACGGCAAAGACCATCGGCGGTATCTTAGAAGAGGCACAAATTCCATATGAACTGGTATTCGTCAACGACGGTTCAAGGGATGAAACCTGGCGCCGGATTGAGGCGGAGGCAGAGAAAAATGACAGCGTCCGCGGGATTTCCTTTTCCAAAAATTTCGGGAAAGAGGCGGCGATGATGGCGGGGCTTGCCTATGCCAGGGGTGAGGCGTGCGTGGTGATTGACTGTGATTTGCAGCACCCTCCGGAGAAAATTGTGGAGATGTACCGCCTGTGGCAGCAGGGCTACAAGGTGGTGGAGGGAGTCAAGCTTTCCAGAGGGAAAGAGGGCGCCATCCATAAATGGGCGGCGGGCATGTTTTATGCCATCATCAGCAGAGCCACCTCCATTGATATGCGGAACGCCTCTGACTTTAAGCTGATGGACAGGCAGGTGGTGGACACCATTTTAAAAATGCCGGAAAAACAGTTTTTCTTCCGGGCAATATCCTCCTGGGTGGGCTATAAGTCCACAACGGTGGAGTTTGAAGTGCAGGAGCGCATGGAGGGCGAGTCAAAATGGTCCATGAAGTCACTGGTGAAATATGCGGTGACGAATATTACCTCTTTTTCTTCCGCGCCTTTGCAGTTGGTGACGTTGAGCGGAATTATATTTTTCATTTTTGCACTGGTGTTGGGAATTCAGACGTTGGTGAAATTTGTGATGGGAAATGCGCTGGAGGGATTTACAACGGTTATTATGCTGCAGCTGATTACCGGAAGTATTCTGATGGTTGCCATCGGCATTATCGGTTACTATATTGCCAAAATCTATGACGAGGTGAAAGAACGCCCGCGGTTTATCGTGGAGGAAGAGACCGGAGAAAAGGAAAAGTAAGATGAAAAAAATAAAAGAACTGTTAGAAAAATATCGGGAGGTTATCAGCTACATTTTCTGGGGCGTCATGACGACGCTGGTAAATTATGTGGTATATTTTGTCTGCACGAAAGCCTTTGGAATTGATTATCTTATCAGCAATGTGATTGCATGGTTTTTGTCCGTGCTTTTTGCATTCTGGGTAAACAAGGTTTATGTGTTCCGCTCCTATGAAAAGGATGTCAAAACCATGGTGCGGGAGTTTGGCACCTTTGTGTCGGCGAGGGTGCTGTCCGGCGTGCTGGAAACGGGTATGCTGGCGCTTTTTGTAGAGACGCTGCACTTTAATTCCGATGTGGTGAAGATTGCGGCAAGCGTTCTGGTGGTGGTAATCAATTACGTGTTGAGCAAACTGATTATATTTAAGAAACAGGGGGAAAAAGCATGAATGCAGCGATGAGTACACCGGATGGATTTGTGAGGGAAGTGTGGAAGAAAATTCCGGATACGGTGAAGGCGGCGTTTTTTGGCGCCATTGTCATTGGTCTTATGACCCATATCTATGAATTTACCAATAAACTTTATAATTATGACGAGCTGATGAATACGCCCAACGGCTATGGAACGGGAGCGGAGTCCGGCAGATGGTTTCTTAGGATATTAGGCGACCTTTTCGGGGCGCAGTTTGGAAATTATTCCCTGCCCTTTGTCAACGGAATGCTTTCCGTGCTGCTGCTGTCTGTATCTGCGGCGCTGATTGCGGGCATGTTTCAGATGGAGAGCAAATTTTTCGCTGCGGCGTTAGGAGGATTATTCGTCTCCTTCCCGGCGGTGACAAGCACCTTTATGTTTATGTATACGGCGGTTTATTATTCTATCGCGGTGCTTTTCAGTGTGTTAGCGGCGTGGCTTATGGTGCGTTATCCGAAAAAAATTGTGCTGAATATCTTAGCAGTGGTGCTGATTGCCTGCTCCTTAGGCATTTATCAGGCGTATTTTCCGAACACCGTGTGCCTTCTGGTGATGAGCATTATTTTTATCTGCGCGTTTTCCAAAGAGGAAAGGACATGGAAGGACGTATTTTTCCTGGCGCTCCGGTATGTTTTGGTGCTTTCCCTGGGAATGATACTGTATTTTATTCTCCACAAGGTGCTGGTGGCGGCATGGGGATTGCAGATTAACTCCTATCAGGGGTTGGATTCCATGGGGCAGACCAGCGTGTCGGAGGTATTATCGGCAATCAAGGGAAGCTACTTAGATTTTATTAACCTGTTCCGCAGCGATGTGATGTGTTTAAACCCCACCACCTATGTGCGGAGAAGCTATTTCTTTATGATGGCGTCCTGGGGTATCGGTGCGCTGTGCCTGCTTTTTGGGGAAAAGGGCTGTAAGGTTAAGAAGGTTTTCCTGGTGCTGGGCTTTCTGGTATTTCCCATTGCGGTGTATCTGATTTACGTTATGACGCCCAACGGCTGGGTGTATACCCTGATGGCATATTCCGTCGTGTTTGTGTCCATTTTTACCCTGGTCTGGGCGGATAAATTTCATGTTTCCTTTGACAAAAAAGAGATTGTACGGAAGGGAACCCAGTGGATTGCGGCGCTGACCTCCGTTATTATGATTGCGGTTTATATCTGGTACGGAAACGGCTGCTATATGTCTCTGGAGTATACGAAATATCACGATATGGCATATTTCCAGACTATGGTGACCCAGATTAAGAGCTTAGAGGGCTACAATGACGAGCTGCCTCTGGCTCTGGTGGGAAATGAAATCAACGACGCTACCAACAACATGGGAAGTCTGGTGGGCGGCACCTTTGGTCTTGGCGGAAAGACGGAGACGAATATCAATGCTTATTCGAGGAACTATATTATTACCAAGTTTTTAGGCTTTGCACCCCGCTTCTGCGGCTATGAGGAAATTGTGGAGCTGATGGAAAATGAGGAAGTCCAGGCAATGCCCTGCTATCCCGATGACGGCTCTGTCAAAATTGTGGATGGCGTTATTGTCGTAAAGTGTATGGAGTAGAGAGATGGAGAACAAAAGCAAAACAGCATATTTAGAATTGCTGCGAATCATTGCCTGTTTTTTTGTAATAGTCAACCACACCAACAGCGGTATTTTCCTGGCGCACAATCCGGAGGATAAAACCTGGTGGGTGTCCATTACTTACTTTTTTGCCTGTAAGGTGGCGGTGCCCATATTCTTAATGATTTCCGGCACATTGCTGTTAGGGAAAACCGATGATTTCCGGAAATATGTTTCACGGATTCTGCGCATTGTGATTGTGATTGTGGTGTTTTCCCTTCTGTATTATGTCAGAAGCATGTATATGGCGGGAACGCCCATTGATATTATTGAATTTTTGAAGCTGATTTACCAGCGCCATATCACCAATGCCTACTGGTATCTGTATCTGTACCTTGGCATTCTTCTGGTGCTGCCGCTGTTTCAAACTCTGGCGGTCCATATGAGAAAATGGGAATTTCAGATATTGCTGCTGGTTTCCGTGGTGGGAATGGGAGCGCTGCCGGTGGTGGTCCGCTACCTTCCCGGAGCAGCCTGCAGCTATATGTTCACAGAGCCGTTTCTCTCTGTCTACGTGGGCGTGTTCTTTTTGGGGTATTACCTTACCCACTATGTGGAGTTAAAGAAAAGCTATGCCGTTATCAGCGCCTTTCTTTTTGTGGGGGTGACGGCGGCGGAGGTGCTTTTAACGTACCGTGAATATTATATCAGACCGGAGGATTTCCTGTTTCTGGAGGACCGTACCTATCTGAATGTGACTATAGCGTCGGCAGCGCTGTTTTATCTGGTGAGATACTTAGGCAGCGTTGTGCGTCAGGAGAAATTCTGGAGCGCGGTAAAATTTGTGGGCGGCTGTTCCTTTGGCATTTATCTGTTTTCCGATATGTTCGTGGATATCTATGAGCAGTTTTACAATGATTTGAGTATGCGCGTCCACAGCATGATAGCGGTGGTGGTGTACGAATTGCTGATATTCATTTCCGGCATGGTGATTACGGCGCTGCTGAAAAAGATACCTTATGTGAAAAAACTGGTGTGACGGTAAGGGTTTGGTGTCTGATATAGAAAAAAGATGGAATAGAAATGGCTTTAACAGAAAACAAAAGAAATGGGGCTGCCGCTTTAGCAATGAAAATTCGTGAAGCGACAGCTTCATTTTTTCAAATGAACATGTGCATCAATCATGCAGCAATCCTTTACTGTCCAATATCCTCAAGTCCCGCCTTGCACAATCCGCTGAAAATGGTAAGCTGCCAATGATTACCTGACACAAACCTCAAGGTTTCGTACGTTGACAAATCGGTCTAAAAAGAGTAATCTGAATATAACATAAGAATACCAAAACAGAATGAACATTTAAAAAATACCATAAAAAGTCAGAAACTTCTGCTTTTAAGGTATTTTTTTGTTTGATAAGGAGGGTTTTTATGGCTTGCAGGATTAAATGCTCCAAAGGGAGTAAAAAAGGGGACAGTATTGAACTGGTGTTTGAGGGAAAAGACAGTTCGGTTACGGATTTCGAGGACGAACGTTTTTTGAGCCTGCGTAATGTGCGGGACAGACTGGTTGCGGAAGGTTTTATCGGGAATGATGCAGAGCATGCAGTATGGAGATTTGTCGTTGAGAATGTTGCTTCGGATGAAAAAAAGAAGACAAGATACAGCGATAGAATACTCGGTACGGAGGCGGAGGAACTGTATCCTGCGAAGCGGTTATTTATTAATGAGAGAAATGAAATTGTCATTACGAATGTAGATAAGAGCGGAAGACCGGATTTGATAGGCTTTGCAACGGATTATTTTAATAACGGAAAGATTAAAGTGTGGTGCCGCCTCAGAGATTATGTGGAGGGGGACGAGGACGCGAATAAAGGGAAGTTCCAGCCGGTAATGCTGACGGATGTGATTACAACGAGGGAAAGCGACGATGTGAATTACAAATTTGCATGTATATGCTGTGAGGATTCCGTATTGGAGTTTCCGGTGGAAAGCTACGGCACGGTCGGAATCGTAATCAGAGCCGAGCTTGATAATACCATAATATATGACAGTGCGGTGCACTGGGCTCCGTTTGATAAGAAGCTGTATGGGTGTGGAAGCGTCAACTGTATGAAAAGACCGGAGGATAAAGAGGTTCATAATATTACCGTTAAGAATGTAACAAAGGATACGGGAGTTGTGCCGGGGACAGCCCTGCGCTATCAGAAAATTACCATCTACACACAGGACCTTTTGAGCTGGTATGATATTCCGACCAAAACAACCTTTACGGAAAACACGCAAAGACCGCTTCAAAATATGGGAACAGCCGCGAAAACGCTTGCCGTATCAGGAAAGCTGAACGGGATGCATGCACTTAGCGCCTCCGCAGACAGTAAAAAGCAGATAGAACTGCCGGGAGGCAGTTACGATCCCGGAGAAATTACAGAGGGCGCAGCGGTCGAGTTCGGCTGCGGACAATGGTATGTACGCGATGTCGGAAAAGAAAAGCTGGGTTCAGTGAGTATCTATATGTTCGTATTCAAAACGTTGGAGGATGCGGAAAAAATCATTGGCAGGTACAATGTCCTGACAGAAAACGCTCAGGCAAGCTTTTGGAACAGATAGAGAGGGAATTTATGAAATTAATAAAAGTAAAGCATACAAACGGAAGCGCATGGTCGGTAGCGCTGGAGGAAACGCAGACGCTTTGCGAGGTGCGCAGCCGGCTGATACAGGAAAAATACATGAGCGCCCAGGATTATTTTATTTTTGAGGAAACCAAAGTCAGTATGGCCTCGGAAAGTGAACTGAAGCTGTCGGATTTAATTGGAAGCGCCAATACGGTTTTTATCGGAAGGGGCTGCACAATCGGGGAAAATGTGACGTTTTCAGATTTTGAAAGATTGTCAAATGATGAGAAAATTTCTTTCTTTCATCAGAGCCAGTTGACACGGGGAATTACTTTTACCAAGGATGGCGTAAGCCGTTCTTTCCATGAACTGTTTTCCTTAAATACACAGCCGTTGACGGCAAGAAATACGGTCAATACGAAAATCGAAACAAGCTATGCGTTTTCTAAGGTGACGCGGGATATGAACCTGCTGACCTCCGATAAAACCTCGGTTGCGCTTCATGCGCCGTTTGCCAGCGCAAAGGCGGAATATGAGCATGAGAAGGAAATCAGCCGGAGCACATCGGAGCTGACGGAATATCTGCTTTCCAAATATATCGTGTCCCCGGCAGGCTTTCGCATAGAGCCGTCGTCCATGGAAGTCAATATGGATTTTTATCATGCCGTGCAGGCGGTTGTGGATTCTGACGAAACGGAAAGCTACATGATGGGCAGGCTCATGGAGGTTCTGAATGAATGGGGCTTTTATGTTCCGCTTACGTTTTCCATGGGAGGAGCTCTATTTACCTCGGATGAAAAGACCATTACCGAGTTTGCGGAAACGGAGAAGGATAAGAAAAATTTCTCGTCTGCTGCGGAGGCGGCATTTTCCGGATACGGTGCAGGCTTAAGTATCTTCAGTGGCAGCACGGAGAGCAGTGGAACGACTTCCAAGCAGGAGTTTAAAAATCTGCTTGTGAAGCAGATAGGCGGCACGCCGGGAAATACACAGAATAATACAGAATTTGCACAAACGCTGCAATCTATGTCCACATGGGAAATCGTGGATATTGAAAAATTTTATCCCAGCATTATGCTTTTGCGGAATGTGAAGATGAACGGAAAAAAGACGCCGCTGTTTAAAGATGTTCTGGAAATCATGAACGGGAACTATTACATAGAATCGGTAAAGAAAATCCAGCCGTATATCAATATGCTGGAATATGTTACGTCTGTAGAGGCACTGGTCAGCCCGTTTTAAACGATGGAAACAGAAACGGAGGTGAAAGCGTTTGGCATTAGTGAGCAGATACGGAAATGACGACCAATTCCAGAAAAACCTCATAAAAGGCGTAAACAGTTTTTTTAAACCACCGCTGGAGTGGATTCAGAAGGGCATGTGTTATATGCTTGCGCTGGACTGGATTCTGAAATATCTTGCGGAACCGGCAAAAAGACAAAATACGGCAGAGCGGGTATTTGATGCGATAACGTCAAATATTGCGGAATTAAGAATGATTGCAAATAATTATGCAGCGTACGCCGGGGACATACTGGAAATAGAACAAGGGAAAACCAGGGATATGGAGCTTCGGCGGATGGAATATCTCATAAAGCAGACGGCAGCCCATGTCAGCATTCTGTCACGGAATACAAGAACAGCGACCCCTTATCTTCCTACGTTTAACCTTGTGCCGACGCCGACAGCTTTGGGAAAAATCCATATCATACCGCGAAAGGAGGCCTATTTTATCCTGTTTCTATATGAAGCGGAGGGAAATATGCACGGACATGCGGTTGGAATGATAGCGGACAAGGAAGGGGATTACCGCATTTACGATCCGAATTACGGAATTATAAGGGCTACGGTTATATCGGATGTTTTTGCATCGGTTCTGCCGCAGTACACGAAAAATTTTGAAAGCATCAAGGTGAATGTTATGCTGATAAAGTAAGGAGCTTTTCTTTGGAAATAAATATAAAAACAGAAAAAATGAAGCTGCCGCTTCACGAATTTTCATTCGCTAAAGCGGCAGCTCCATTTCTGTTGTTCCGGCAATCCTTAAGAGAGAGGAACAAATCAGCATTTCTCCGGTTCCGGATAATCGACGCCCTGGGTATCTACGGTAACGCTTTTCATCACCTGTGGGGCAACGGGTCTGTCACTGTAGTCCGTAGCAGTCTCTGCAATCTTATTTACCACATCCATTCCCTCGGTAATTTTTCCGAAAGCAGCGTATGCGCCGTCTAAATGGGGGGCATCCTTGTGCATAATAAAGAACTGGCTTCCGGCGGAATCCGGGTGCATGGCTCTTGCCATGGAGAGAACTCCGGCGGTGTGCTTTAAGTCGTTGGTGAAACCGTTCTGGCTGAATTCACCCTTAATGTCGTAGCCCGGACCGCCCATTCCGGTTCCGTCAGGACAGCCGCCCTGAATCATAAAGCCTTTGATGACACGGTGGAAAATTAAACCGTTGTAATACCCCTTCTGAATTAAACTGATGAAATTGTTGACCGTATTGGGGGCGATTTCCGGGTAAAGCTCGGCTTTCATAACATCGCCGTTTTCCATTTCGATTGTAACGATTGGATTTGCCATATGATACCTCTTTCTTTTTCTCATAAATTTGTGTGAAATGACACATAAATTCATTGTAGCGAAAAACAGAAGCATAGTAAAGAGAAAAATAGACTTGAAGCGGGAGGAAATAGAGGGTAAAGTAGGAATGAAGCAAGGCGTGCGGAAAAACTAATTTTAGAAAAATATGAAAACAGGATATACACGGCTGGAAAGACGATGGGGGAACACATGAAAAGAGAGATACAGGCAGTTTTGATGGCAGCATTTGCGGTGCTTCTTGCGGCAGGCTGCATAGAGAGGGACGATACGGCGATAGGGTACGCAGCGGTAAGCAGTGTGGAAAATGCCGCAGAGATACAGGGATTGGCGCTGGAAAGGGCGCAGGAGACAGAGCTTTATGCAGGCATGGCAAAAGAGCTTTATGGAACGGAGCTGGGGCTGTTAGAAGAGGACAAGGAGGCTTTGATTGCGGCGGCAAAGGCAAACTATCACCCGGAGGAAAATGTGTACACCTTTCTGCAGGGACCGAAATCCTGGGGAGAGGGACTGGAGTGGTCGGGAGAGTGGAGCGGCGAGTATGTCCGGGGAAACTATTTCGGAAACTTTGGCTGCGGGCTGTGCTGCATGGCAAATATCTATTCCACGCTGACAGATTATGACTGCTCCCCCTGGGATATGTACCAGTATGCAAGGCAGGTATCGGGCTACAGCCCCACCAGGAAGGTGGGAGCCATCGGCTGGGGCGATATGAAGGTGACCTTGAGAAAAAGCGGGTTTGACACAGAGCTTTGCACGAAGCCGGAGACCTTTGAGGAATTTAAAGCGCAGATGAAGGAAGCGCAGGCGGCGGTGGTGCTGGTGTGCAGCCGGAATGATGACACCTACTGGGAGAAAACAGGCGGACATTATGTAAACTTATTCTTGTATGATGATGAGATGGAGGAGGTTTTTCTGGCGGACCCGGGCTCCCCGGACCGGAACCGTAATTTTATTCCGCTAAAATATGCCTATGATGCGTTAAAAACCTCAAGCCAGTATCAGTATCTGTTGGTTTACGGCTACTCGGAGGAAAAGAATGAGTGGAAGCAGGATGGTATCGACGAAGCCTGGGTGGAGCCGTAGACACAATCTGCCGGGAAGAAAAAATCAGGATTTTGCCTGGACAGGGAGAGGTTCTAACTTTGCTTCTTGAAATGCCGTACTGAATTATTTGTGACAAAAAGTAAAATATAGTTGACAAAAAGTAACCAGGATGATATAGTAACCATATCAGAGATGAGTTACATTTTGTCAACTATATTTTACTTTAAGGAGGATATGAAAATGAGTAAAGCATTTATTGGAGGGTTTGTATTGGGGCTGTTTTTGGTGGCGATGGTGGCGTATCTGCTGAAAAAGGCAGGGAAGCGTGAGGTGTGTAAATATGACGAGAGACAGGAATTACAGCGGGGGAGAGCTTTTAAGTATGGATTTTTTACATTGATGATATACGACCTTGTGCTGGGGGCTGCCTGTAGCGATGGATTGCCCGGATGGTGTGACGCATTGGTCTTTCAGTGCATTGGAGTCGGGATTGCATTGCTGGTTTTTGTAAGTTACTGTATCTGGAAGGACGCTTATGTGTCTTTGACAGAACAGCCGAAAAAAGTATGCGTGCTGATTGTTGCGGCGCTGCTGGTCAATATCGCTGCAGGAGCAATGAATATCGTTCATAGAGGTATCTTTACCGGGGGCGTTCTTACTATTGGAGCGGTAAATATCATTCTTGCGGTTGTATTGCTGGTTATTATGGTTGAATTTTTATTGAAGTTGTGGTTGGATAAAAGAGGTGTGGAATAGGAGCTTCATATGAAAAATTTGAAATTGAAATCAGCAAGGGCGGCAAAGGATATTTCCCAGCAGGAGCTGGCGGATATCGTGGGGGTATCGCGGCAGACTATCAATGCCATTGAGAAGGGGGATTATAACCCCACCATTAAGCTGTGCATTGCCATCTGCAAGACGTTGGATAAGACGTTGGATGAATTATTCTGGGAAGATAAGAAATGTTAAAACTAAAATATATTATTGTGGATAAGATTCCACCGGCGGAGCTGCGGTATTTAAGACAGAATTTAGAAGGAAACCTGCAATTAGAGCTGGTGGAGTTAGACAAAGAAAAAATGGAATACCGGGAAGAGGCGCTGCTTTCTTTTCCGGCGGAAAACAGTATTTTTCTTTCTATGGACGGCACAATGCTGCAGTGCATGAAAGAGCGGGGCATGACGGCGGTGGGATTTACGGAGCCGGGAGGGGAAATGAAACCGGAGTTTTCGGCGGCGGATATGCTTGTGGAGGGCTTTGCGGAGATTGACGGGGAATTTCTGACGCAGGTTTACCAGAGAAACCACCATCTGCCCTGGACGATTTTGGAGACAGAACGCTGTATTGTCCGGGAGATTACGTTAGAGGACGTTGATGATTTGTTTACGCTTTATTCCTGGGAGGGAATGACGGAGTATTTAGAGCCGCTCTATGACTACGAAAAGGAAAAGGAGTACCAGAAAGCCTATATTGAAAATATGTATGGGTTTTACGGATACGGCATGTGGCTGGTGATTGAAAAGGAGACGGGGACACTGATTGGCAGGGCAGGGATTGAGCACCGGGAGGAATTGGAGGGGGAGCTGGAATTAGGCTATGCCATAGGAACCCCCTACCAGCGGCAGGGGTACGCCACGGAGGTCTGTCTTGCCATCATGGAATATGCGAAAAATTATCTGGAATGTGATAGGTTAAACTGCCTTATTGATGAGGGGAATCGGGTTTCGCAGCATTTAGCGGAACGGCTGGGATTTGTCCTGTGGGAAGAGCCTGTGATAAACGGCAGGCGGATGAAGCGGTATATCCGCAGGCTTGATTAGGAATAAAATCAGAAAAGACGGCTTTTTGGCGGTCTTTTTTGTGATTCTTATGCGTTGCATTTTAATTGGAAATAAAATATAATATTGAAATAGAATCTTTAGTAAACGAAAAAGACGGATAAAGTGGGTGAGATACATGGCGGATTTTTCAGCGGAAGAATTGGAGAGAAAAATAAAAGAAGAGGATGGAAACATCAAGCGGATGAAGGAGTTTGAAAGCCCGGAAAAGCTGTACGAAGAGCTGATTGCCAGCGTGCGGAAATATCATCCCTCTACGGATATCTCAATGATTGAGAAAGCCTATAAGATTGCCAGTGAAGCACATCAGGGACAGGTGCGCAAATCGGGAGAACCCTATATTATTCATCCTTTATGTGTCGGCATTATTTTAGCGGAATTAGAGTTAGACAAGGAGACGATTGTTGCCGGGCTGCTTCATGACGTGTTAGAGGACACGACCATGACGGAAAAAGAGATGGCGGACATTTTCGGGGAGGAAGTGCTGCTGTTAGTGGACGGTGTGACAAAGTTAAAGCATCTCCATTTGACAGACAATAATCCAAACGAAAAGGATAAAACCTCGGACCGTCTGGAAATGCAGGCGGAGAACTTAAGAAAGATGTTTCTTGCCATGGCAAAGGATATCCGCGTCATTATGATTAAGCTGGCGGACCGCCTGCACAACATGCGGACCTTAAAATACCAGTCGCCGGAGGGGCAGATACGAATTGCAAGGGAAACTCAGGAGATTTACTGTCCCCTCGCCCAGAGACTCGGTATTTCCAAGATTAAGATTGAGTTAGATGATTTATCCTTAAAATATTTAGAGCCGGAGGCTTACTACGACCTGGTGCGGCAGATTGACCAGAGAAAGAGCGTCCGGGACGATTATGTGCAGAGCCTTGTGGAGGAAGTGCGCAGGCACATCACAGAGGCGGGGATTCCGGCGCAGATTGACGGCAGGGCGAAGCACTTTTTCAGCATTTATAAGAAGATGGTCAATCAGGATAAGACCTTGGACCAGATTTACGATTTGTTTGCAATCCGTATCATTGTGGATTCCGTCAAGGACTGTTATGCGGCGCTGGGCGTTATCCATGAGATGTATAAACCGATTCCGGGGCGCTTCAAGGACTATATCGCCATGCCGAAGCCCAATATGTACCAGTCTTTGCACACGACGCTGATAGGACCCACCGGACAGCCCTTTGAGATTCAGATTCGTACCTATGAAATGCACCGTACGGCGGAATACGGTATTGCAGCCCACTGGAAATACAAAGAGGTCAGCAACAATGGCGGTGCGGCGGTGCCGATGACGGTGACGGAGGAGGAGAAGCTAAGCTGGCTGCGCCAGATTTTGGAGTGGCAGCGGGATATGTCCGATAACAAGGAATTTATGAGCCTGTTAAAGAGCGATCTGGATTTGTTCTCGGACACCGTTTTCTGTTTTACGCCTACCGGAGATGTGAAAAATCTTCCCAACGGCTCCACACCCATTGATTTTGCCTACAGCATTCATTCCGCCGTGGGAAATAAGATGGTGGGGGCAAAGGCAAACGGCAAGTTAGTCCCCATTGATTATATTATTCAGAACGGTGACCGGATTGAGATTGTCACCTCGCAAAATTCCAAGGGACCAAGCCGGGACTGGCTGAATATCGTGAAAAGTACCCAGGCGAAAAACAAGATTAACCAGTGGTTCCGCAGCGAGCTTAAGGAAGAAAATATCATTCACGGAAAAGAGCTTCTGATTGCCTCCTGTAAGGCGAAGGGCATTAATTTCCCGGACATCAATAAACCGGAGTATCAGGAGAAAATATTGCGGAAATACGGTTTTCATGACTGGAATTCCTGTCTTGCTACCATCGGTCACGGCGGGCTGAAGGAAGGTCAGATTGTAAACCGTATGTATGAGGAATACAAAAAAGACCATCTGGCGAGAATCACCGATGAGGAAGTGTTGGAAACCATTGCGGAAAACAAGGAAAAAGCAGTGGAAAAGCACTCTAAGAGCGGTATTATCGTCAAGGGGCTTTATGATGTGGCAGTTCATTTTTCCAAGTGCTGCAGTCCTGTGCCGGGGGATGAAATCGTTGGCTTTGTCACCCGTGGAAGGGGCGTTTCCATTCATCGGACGGATTGTATCAATGTGATAAATTTATCAGAAATGGAAAAGGAACGCCTGATTGACGCAGAATGGCAGCATGATGAAGAGAGTATCGGCAGCGGACTTTACCGTGCGGAGATTAAGATTTATGGAAATAACCGTACCGGGCTTTTAGTGGATATCACAAGAGTCTTTACGGAACGGGAAATTGATATTAATGCGGTTCACTCTAAGACCAGCAAGCAGGGCGTGGCGACCATTGATTTGTCCTTCAGCACCAAGGGAAGGGCGGAGCTTACCAGCCTGATTGAAAAACTGCGTCAGGTGGACAGCGTGATTGATATTGAACGTACAACCGGTTAAGAGAAAATGGGTTATTGTTGATTGCGGCATACGCTGCAGCGCTAAGGCAGCAATAACAGGAATGGAGGAAATATGGCACCCCTTAGAGTAGAACAGTATGTGGTGGGTCCTGTGCAGACGAACTGCTATTTTGCCATCAATGATGAGACGAAAGAGGTTTTGATTGTAGACCCAGGGGCAAGCGGGAAACGCCTGGCGGAGATTATAGAAGAAGAAAAATTAAATCCTGCTGCAATTTTGCTGACGCACGGGCATTTTGACCATGCAGGAGCGGCAGCGGAGCTGGCAGAGCATTTCGGGATTGAAATTTATGCCGAGGAGCATGAGAAGGAAACCTTAGAGAACCCGGCGTTAAACCTCAGCGGCTGGGAGGGAAAGGAAGTAACTTATCATGCGGATAAGTATTTAAAGGATGAGCAGGAGATAGACTTAGCAGGGTTTCATATCCGCGTGCTGTTTACGCCGGGACATACGGTGGGTGGCTGCTGTTATCTGTTCCCATACCAGAATGCCGTCTTTGCAGGGGATACCCTGTTCGCCCAGTCGGTGGGAAGAACGGATTTTCCGAAGGGGAGCGCTTCACAGCTTATTCGTGCCATTGAGGAAAAGCTTCTGGTACTGCCGGATGATGTTACCGTGTATACCGGACATAATGAGATTACCACCATCGGTACAGAGCGGATGTACAATCCATATCTGTAAGAATAGAGAGGATGTGTTCTGTATCAGATATAGCGTCTGGAATGGGTTATAAAAGATACAAAATAAAAAGGCAGTAAAAATAAAAAGAAGATTTAAGAAAGTAAAGAATTTAAGATGATAAAGGTAAAGTTAAACAAGCCGGAATTTGAGTATGACATTCATTCTCTGATAAAGGCATTTTATCCGGAGGAATATGTGGGGGTGTCTGCGGAGGAAAAATCTTACGAAGAACCGATTCATATTCAGATGGAAGTCACATATACGGAGGATTCGATAAAAATATGCTGGCAGCCGTGCCAGACAGACAAGTCGGCAGCAGAAACGCAGAAAAGGATAGAGAAGGCAATTTCCGTAGATTTTTCAGAACGCACTGATACGAAGAACCGACTGAAAAAAGGTCTGTATCTGATGTTGTCTGAGGCAACAGGCAAAAAGCTCCCCTGGGGAAACCTGACAGGCATCCGTCCGACGAAAATTCCAATGAAGATGTTGGAAGAGGGGAAGAACGAGACGGAAATTAAATCCTATATGAAAGAAACCTACTTCGCCTCTGAGGAAAAAATCGCTCTCTCCACAGAGATTGCCAGACGGGAGTTAGCGCTGTTAAGGCAGATTGACTATGAGAACGGCTACAGCCTGTACATCGGCATACCGTTCTGCCCCACCACCTGCCTTTACTGTTCCTTTACCTCCTATCCGCTGGTGAGCTGGGCGAAGCGGGTGGACGCCTATCTCGACGCCCTGGAAAAAGAGATTGACTTTACAGCAGTGAAGTTTGCAGGAAAGCATCTCAACTCTATCTATATTGGCGGAGGTACGCCCACAACCTTAGAACCCTATCAGTTGGACAGATTGATAAGAAAAATTAAATGCAGTTTTGATTTATCTGACTGTCTGGAATTTACCGTGGAGGCGGGCAGACCGGACAGCATCACCAGAGAAAAATTAGAGGTGCTGCGGAAATGGGGCATTTCCCGGATATCCATAAATCCCCAGACCATGAAGCAGGAGACTCTGGATTTGATTGGACGCCGCCATACCGTGGAGCAGACCGTAGAGAGCTTTCGGCTGGCAAGAGAACTGGGGTTTGATAATATAAATATGGATTTAATTTTGGGACTGCCGGAGGAACAGCTTTCTGATGTGAAAAATACCATGGAACAGATTAAGTTATTGGCGCCGGATAATCTCACAGTGCATTCCCTGGCATTGAAACGGGCGGCGCGGCTCAATATGTTTAAGGAAGATTATAAAAATTATAAGATGGTAAACACCCAGGAGCACATGGAACTGGTGGCAGGCTATGCTGAAGAATTGGGACTGCACCCCTACTACCTTTACCGCCAGAAGAGTATGGCGGGCAATTTAGAGAACGTGGGATATGCGAAAGAGGGAAAAGCCGGAGTCTATAACATCTTGATTATGGAGGAGAAGCAGACTATCGTGGCGTGCGGAGCCGGAGCTTCGACGAAACGTGTCTGGACAAAACCGAATCCGGACGGCACACATCGAATCGAACGGTGTGAGAATGTCAAGGATGTGGCCTCTTATATCGTAAGGATTGATGAGATGATACAGCGCAAACAGCAGTTATTCTCAGAAGAATAGTTCCGACAGAATATCATATTTTAAACAGGGCAATTTTTTATGCGTGCCGTCTTGTATCTTCTCAAAAAGAAAGAGATTTTGTCAACAAAAAATATAATGATATTAAGCAGGTCTATACGATATGGATTTGTATGAACATGCCGGAGGATAGTACGGATTATTATTATCTTGCAAATAAAAAGGTGCTAGGTAACTGCCAATGGGAAGGCAAGCAGGATATGCTTAATGTTGTTTTAATAGGATTGGCAAAAGAGTTACCTCGTCAGGATAAAAAGCATGAATTACATCGTCTGTTAGGAGCGTTGCTTTCAAAAAGTCTTACACAAAACGAGAAGCTAAGCATAATTGAGAAAGAGTACGATATTCCATTAGAAGAAGATTTAAGAAAGGATGTGAGCGTTATGTGTAATCTGAGTCAGGGAATTGTAGATGATACAAAGGTAGAAATCATTATGAATATGTATAAAAAAGGCTATACATTGGAGCAGATTGCAGATGTAACAGAGAAGAGCATATCTGAGATTGAAAAAATTGTAAAGAAAGAGCCTGCAATGGCGTAAGTAACAAGTAAATATCACAAGAAACAAGCAGTAAAGCAGCAAATGATTTGCTGCTTGTTTTGTCCGAAAGGCAGTCTGATTTTGTATCCTATGCCGTTTCCTCGCCACCATTTTATTCATAAAATCAACATCTTATTGTTTGTTTATTTTTGAGAAATCATTAAAGTTATCTTCAACTAATTCATAATCAACGGAAGATTGCAACTCACCGAGTTGGTTTTTCCATGAATTATTTTTTACTTTGATTTTTTTGAAACCTAATGTTTCATAAACATGTTGTGCACGAGTATTAGTTAAGTTTGTATCAAGTATAATTTTTTTATATCCATAATTTGAAAACAAAGAACGGATAAGCATACTTAATAAAATTTTACCATAACCGTTATTTTGTTTAGAAAAATCACAAATTTTAATTCCTATTTCAGCTGTAGCGTTTCCGACGTTGTAATAGCTCATTTCCCCGATTGGTATTTTGTCATACTCAATAATCAATCTTCTGCAAATAGCATCATCGTCTTTCGATATTTTTTCGGCAATACATTGTGATGTTTCACCCGTTCCATTCGGGAAACCCGCATGAGCCATAATTTTGCCATCATTCCACCAGGTAGATAACAAATCTGCATCTTCGATAGTTGCATTTCTTATTGTTAGATTATCAAATTCTTCAAACATTTTTCTCTCCGCCATTTATAACTGCACATATGATTGACAATTTGATTATACCACGCTCAATTTCCATTTACCACAAAAGTATAAAAAGAAAACGAAGAGAAAAATGGAGGTTGATTATAAAAGAAAAACAGGCTATAATGGCACTTAGTTCGGAAGATGAGAAAAATGGAGGAAATCGCATGGCATTAAGCAAGAAGCCGGTCAACGGCATGAAAGATATTTTACCGGAGGAAATGCAGATTCGTGATTATGTGCAGCAGGTGATTAAGGAAACCTACCGCAGCTTCGGATTTACACCCATTGAAACCCCCTGTATGGAAAACATTGCAAATCTCAGCAACAAGCAGGGCGGAGAAAATGAAAAACTGATATTTAAGGTAATGAAGCGCGGCGAAAAATTAAAAATTGACGAGGCAAAGGAAGAGAGCGATTTAGTGGATTTTGGTATGCGCTACGACCTGACGGTGCCGCTGGTGCGCTATTATGCCAACAACGCCAACGATTTGCCGTCGCCATTTAAAGCCCTTCAGATGGGCAGCGTGTGGAGAGCGGACAGACCCCAGAGAGGACGTTACCGCCAGTTCATGCAGTGTGACATTGACATTATCGGCGAGCCCAGCAATTTAGCGGAAATCGAGCTGATTTTAGCCACCACCACCACCATCGGCAGGCTGGGCTTTGAGAATTTTGAAATTCGTATCAATGAGCGCCGTATCTTAAAAGCCATGGCGGCTTACAGCGGTTTCCCGGAGGAGGAGTTCGACACCGTCTTTATCATTTTAGACAAGATGGACAAGATTGGCTTGGAGGGCGTGGCGGAAGAGCTGGCAAAGGAAGGCTATGCGAAAGAGTCCATTGATAAATATCTGGCATTGTTTGAGGGCGTGGAAAAAGCCGATAACGGCATCAAATATTTAGCGCAGACCTTAGAAGGCTTTTTAGACGCAGAAGTGGAGAAAAACCTGTTAGAAATCATCGACAGCGTGGAGTCGGCAAAGACAGCCTCCTTTAAAATGGTGTTTGACCCGACCTTAGTGCGGGGCATGAGCTATTATACCGGAACGATTTTTGAGATTTCCATGCCGGAATTAGGCGCAGCCTGCGGCGGCGGCGGACGCTATGATAAGATGGTAGGGAAATTTACCGGGCAGGATGTTCCGGCATGCGGATTTTCCATTGGATTTGAGCGTATCATTTTACTGCTGATGGAGAGCGGCTTCACCGTGCCGATGCAGCGCCCGAAGGTGGCTTATCTGATTGAAAAAGGGTATCCTGCGGATAAGCTCTGCGAGGTGATTAAAAAGGCGCAGGAGGAACGTGCGGCAGGAAAACAGGTGCTTGTGGTGCGCATGAATAAAAACAAGAAGTTCCAGAAAGAGAAATTGAATGCCGAAGGATACAAAGATATCGTTGAATTTTTTAACAAGTAAAAGTTAAAAGTTGTGAACAACAAGTTCCCTGATATTGTTGAGTTCTTTAATAAATAGGAAAAGAGGTTTAATTAGTTATGGCAGAGTCGATGAGAGGCTTGCACAGAAGCCACAGGTGCACTGAGGTTTCCAGTGCAAACGTTGGTGAAACTGTCACCGTTATGGGATGGGTGCAGAAAAGAAGAAATTTAGGAAGTCTGATTTTTATTGATTTAAGGGACCGCTCCGGTATTTTACAGCTGGTGTTCAACGAGGAAACCGTGGGCGCAGAGGGCTATAAAAAGGCGGAGAGCTTAAGAAGCGAATTTGTTATCGCAGTTACCGGAACCGTGGAGAAGCGTTCCGCTGCGGTCAATGAGAATTTAAAAACGGGGGATATCGAGGTGATTGCCACAGATATCCGCATTTTATCCGAGTCAGAGACGCCGCCCTTCCAGATTGAGGAAAACAGCCAGACGAAGGACGAGGTCCGCTTAAAATACCGTTACTTAGATTTGAGAAGACCGGATATTCAGAAAAACCTCATGCTCCGCAGCAAGGTGGCATACCTGATGCGTGATTTCATGATGAAAGAGGGATTTCTTGAGATTGAGACGCCGATGTTATGTAAATCAACACCGGAGGGGGCGAGAGATTACTTAGTGCCCAGCCGTGTGCATCAGGGGCATTTCTATGCGCTGCCCCAGTCGCCGCAGCTTTATAAACAGCTTTTAATGTGTTCCGGCTATGACCGTTATTTTCAGATTGCGAGATGTTTCCGTGACGAGGATTTGCGTGCAGACCGCCAGCCGGAATTTACCCAGGCGGATATGGAGCTGTCCTTCGTGGATGTGGAGGACGTGTTGGACGTCAACGAGCGTCTTTTGCAGTATGTATTTAAAGAGGCAATCGGTGTGGAGGTACAGCTCCCGCTGCCGAGAATGCCCTGGCAGGAGGCGATGGACCGTTTTGGCTCCGATAAACCGGATACCCGTTTTGGTATGGAGTTAGTGAATGTCTCCGACGTGGTGGCAGGCTGCGGTTTCTCCGTATTCACAGGGGCTTTGGAAAACGGCGGTTCTGTCCGCGGTATCAACGCCAAAGGACAGGCGGGAATGCCCCGTAAGAAGATTGATAAATTAGTGGAATTTGCCAAGGGCTACGGCGCCAAGGGACTTGCTTATTTGGCAGTGGGCGAGGACGGAACCTACAAATCCTCCTTTGCAAAATTCATGACCGAGGAAGAGTTAAAGGCTCTGGTTGCAGCCATGGCGGGAGAGCCGGGAGATTTACTGCTCTTTGCGGCGGACAAAAATAAAATTGTCTGGAACGTGCTTGGCGCTCTGCGTTTAGAGCTGGCAAAGGAGCTGGATTTATTAGACCCGAACCAGTACAATTTCCTCTGGGTAACAGAGTTCCCGCTGCTGGAGTGGTCTGACGAGGAAAATCGTTTTATGGCAATGCACCACCCGTTCACCATGCCGATGGAAGAGGACTGGGAAAACATTGACAGCGACCCGGGCAGCGTCCGGGCAAAGGCTTACGATATCGTCTTAAACGGTACGGAGCTTGGCGGCGGTTCTGTCCGTATCCACCAGGATGACATTCAGGAAAAAATGTTCGAGGTGTTGGGCTTCACAAAGGAGCGGGCGCATGAGCAGTTTGGTTTCCTTTTAGACGCTTTTAAATACGGTGTTCCGCCCCACGCAGGGCTGGCATACGGCTTAGACCGTCTTGTGATGCACATGGTACATGCGGATTCTATCCGTGACGTCATTGCGTTCCCGAAGGTAAAAGATGCCTCCTGCCTGATGACCCAGGCACCGGGTATTGTGGATGAAAAACAGTTAGAAGAATTAGGTCTGGAAGTAGAGCTTCCGGCAGAAGAATAAAAGAAAGAGACGCTTTTCTGAGTTTAACAATTTTTTTGTATAAATTGCAGAAAAACGTCTCAATTTTTTTGACTTTTTCTTACAAAAATTTTATAATAGGGGGTAAGAAACAAAGGGGGACAGCAATGAAATCCATAAGAACGAAATTTTTGGTACTGATGCTGGCATGTGTCCTTTTGTCAGCAGCTGCATTTGCATGGGTGGGAAGTTATACGGCAAGCGCGCTGGCGGAAGAGGATTCAGTACAGATTATGAATTTGCTGTGTGAGGAACAGGCAAAAGAGATGGATATGATGCTGCTTTCCGTAGAGCAGGCGGTGAATACGGTTTCCCGCTATGCGGAAGGACAGCTATCTGCCATTGGAGATATAAATGAAGAGAAGATATATTTTCTGCTTTCCATGAAAAAGACCAAGGAGCTGGCGTTTAATGTGGCGGAAAATACCAGTGGGACAACGGCAGTCTATGTGTGTCTGGAACCGGATTTTTCTGCTTCTGTAGATGGGTTCTGCCTGGTGCGGGGGGATGAGCAGGAGAAGCTTGAAGAGAGCAGGGCAATCAGCATCCCAGAGGATATAGAGACGGAGGACGGGCAGAACAGCTGGTATGAGAAAGTGGTACAGGAGGATTTGCCGGTCTGGGCTGCGCCCCATCAGAGCATAGCAGATGGGAAAAATGTGGTTTCTTATGTTGTGCCGCTGCACAAGGACGGCACTGTCGTAGGATTGATTGGCATGGACGTGGAGATGCAGGTGTTGAAGGATTATGTAGATTCCGTGCAGATATATGATACCGGCTATGCGTTTTTAGGCGACAAAGAAAAAAATATTTATTATCACAGGGATTATCCCGACGGCGTACAGGAGGAAGAGGTCCACGGCAACATGCGGCAGGTTATGCGGCTGTTAGCGGATGGGGAAGAGGAGGACAGCCTCTATGATTACCGCTGGGAAGAGGAGCAGAAGAAGCTGACGTTCTGCACCCTGAGAAATGGCATGCTGCTGATTCTTACGGCGCCTAAGAAAGAAATCTATGCGGCGCAGCACAGAATGGCGGTGCAGTCACTGGTGGTTCTGGCGATTATTATTGTGATTTCCGTGCTGCTGACAAGCCAGGTGACAAAACGGATTATCCGCCCGTTAAAAGAACTGACCAAAGCGGCGGAAATGGTTGCCGGAGGGGATTTGAGCGTCTCTATAGAATGCAGCACCCGGGATGAAGTGGGAGTGCTGGCAAAGAGCTTTGAACAGACCGTGAAAAGCTTAAAGCAGCATATTGATTATATCAACAAGCTTGCCTACACGGATGCCATGACAGGCGCGATGAATAAAATGGCGTACAAAGAAACCGTGGCTTCCATGGAAAAACAGATGGAAAAAGGCATGGCGGAGTTTGCGGTGGTTGTCATGGACATCAATAACCTGAAAAAGATTAACGATAATTTCGGGCATGAGTTTGGGGATATGCTGATTCGCGATTCGGCGTCCATTATCCAGCGGACCTTTAAGGAAAGCACGATTTACCGTATCGGCGGCGATGAGTTTGTAATCATTTTGAAAAGTGGTGAGGTAAAGAAGACGGCGGAATTTTTATCCACCTTCCAGGAAGAAATAACCAGATTTAACCGCAACAACACCAAGTATGAGCAGAAGGTACAGATTGCCATTGGCATTGCGGCGTATATTCCGGGGGAGGATAAAAGCTTCCAGACGGTATTCCGCAGGGCGGATTCCGTGATGTATGAAAATAAAATAGCATTAAAAGAGGCGGAAAAACAAGCCTGACAGATAAGAGGGATGCGGAAGCAGCCCTCTTTTTTTGAAAAAAATTAAATAAACAGTATATAACAGTTGACAACAGTTATATACTGTTATATACTGTTTAACACAAGGAGAAAACAAATGAAAATCATGATTAATCATTCCTCCATGCAGCCCATCTACGAGCAGATTGTAGAACAGGTGAAAGTCCAGGTGCTGCATGGAACATTACAAAGCGGGGAGCCGCTGCCCTCGGTCCGGTCACTTGCCGGAGAATTAAAAATCAGCGCCCTGACAGTAAAAAAAGCCTATGATTTCTTAGAGCAGGAAGGACTGGTGGTGACTGTCCATGGGAAAGGAAGCTTTATCGCAGAGAAAAATCAGACGCTTTTAGAGGAAGAGTGGAAAAAGGAAGTGGAGGAAGCCTTTGCATTGGCAGTAAAAAAAGGCAGAAGCTATGGGCTTCCCGATGAAGAGCTGCGGGAAATATTTACAATCGTTATGGAGGAACCCTGATGCTGAAATTGGAAAATGCAGAAAAAAGTTATGGAAACTTTCATTTAAAATGTTCGCTTGAGGTAGCGCCGGGACAGATTACCGGGCTGATTGGCGAAAACGGAGCGGGCAAGAGTACTACGTTTAAGATGATTTTGAACCTGATTTCCGCCGACAACGGGAGGATACAGGTGATGGGAAAACGTCCGGAAGAACTGACGGTGGAGGATAAGGAGCAGATTGGCGTTGTGCTGCCGGATTCCGGCTTCAGCGATTATTTAAGAATCAAGGATGTGACAGGCATATTGAAGCAGTTTTACCGCACCTATGAGGAGGAGGCGTTTTTGGAGATGTGCCGCCATATGGGGCTGCCTCTCGATAAGAAAATCAGTGAATTTTCCACAGGCATGAAGGCGAAGCTGAAACTTGCCGCAGCCATGTCCCATGAGGTAAAGCTTCTGATATTAGACGAACCCACCGCCGGGCTTGATGTGGTGGCAAGGGACGAAATTTTAGAGGCGCTTCAGCAGTATATGGAGCGGCACAAAGACTGCGCCATTATCATCAGCTCCCATATTTCCACGGATTTGGAGAAAATCTGTGATGATTTGTACATGATACACCAGGGAAACATCATTCTCCATGAGGAGACGGATGTGCTTTTAAGCGATTACGGCATTTTAAAGGTGGAGGAAAAGGTCTATCCGTCCTTAGAAAAGGAATATTTGCTGCGGAGAAAAAGAGAATCCTACGGCTACAGCGTGCTGACGGATAAACGGCAGTTTTTCCGGGAAAATTATCCCGATATGGTGTTAGAAAAGGGAAATATTGACGAAGTTATTACCATGATGGTGAAGGGAGAACGGGTATGAGAGGATTGTTGGCAAAGGATTTTTGTCTTATGATGGGGCAGAAGAGGTTTTTTATTATTGTGTTTGGCATAGCGGCGCTGTTTTTTGTCACAGGGCAGAACGAAGAATTTATCGTGGGATATGTGACGATGCTGTTTGGTATTTTTTCTGTCAGCACCATACATTATGACGAATTTAACAAGGGAAACGTTTTTCTTTTTACACTCCCTTTTAACAGAAAACAGTATGCAGTGGAAAAATATCTGTTTGGCATTATCACCGGAGGGGCGGCATGGCTTGTCAGCTCCGTGGTGGGGATTGCCGCCTGCTATTACAGAGGGAATATGGATGTCAGGGAATGGTGCTTTACCATGCTGGTCTATCTTCTGGTGCTGGCTTTGATGCTGGCGGTCATGATACCTATCGAGTTAAAATTCGGTGCGGAAAAAGGGAAAATGGCGACATTTGCCCTGTTCTTCGCTGTATTTGGAGCCTGTATGCTGATTGTACAATTTTCAGAAGAAAAAGGAATTGAGTTATCCGGTATCGAGGAACTGATGAATCTGCAAAACCTGGCAGTGGGCGGAGTGCTTGTGACGCTGCTTGCCTTAGCGGTTTCCGTTTCTGCCAGCATAAAGATTATGGAGAAGAAGCAGTTTTAGTGTAACTGTGAGCGGGGCAGCTGCATATGAATAAGAAGAAAAATGGAGCAAGACGGGGGCTCTGCCAGTAATTTCATCGGGGAAATGTCGGAATTTAGGGTTTACAAATCGACAAAAAAATAGGATAATATTCACACAGATATCATATGATTTTTAACAGATTAAGTGGGGAAATGGCCTATGGAAATTAAACGCTTAGGAGAAAATAAAATCCGCTGTGCTTTGACGGAAGAAGAAATCAAAGACATGGGATTTGAGATTGATGATATTATTGGAAACGGAGACACTACCCAGCAGTTTATGCGGTTGGTATTAAGCCTTGTGGAAGAGCAGGAGGATATCAACATCGAAAATATTTCACCGATGGTAAAAGCGGAGCTGCTTTCCGACCACAGCATGGCAATCACCTTTGGCGGGGATTCTGATATGAGCTTTAAGGATTTGATGAACACCATTAACCAGATTATGGGACAGATGACGCCGGAGAAGATGGAAGAATTTAAACAGCTGAGCCGGGAGGAAAAACAGGATATGGTGGACGCCTTTTTAGAGAAGCGCCAGAAAGAGGAAAAGAAAGAGGCGAAAAAGACAAGACCCAAGCAGCCCATGACCTGCGCCCTGGTATTTTCTTCCTTTGATAAGGCGGTAAAGATGTGTCATGCCTGCTTTCAGGGGCGCGTTCCGGACAGCAGCTTATACAAATTTGAGGGAGAATACTTCCTTGTGATGGATTTCTCCAGCTTCGAAAAAGAGGAGATGCGTACCTTTGCCTTTGCTGCAGTGGAGTATGACGACGGACGTTTTTCCAATGAAGGGCAGATTGCCTATGTTATGGAACACGGTCAGAGTATTGTTAGAAAAGAAGCGATTCAAACGCTGATGGCATTGTAACATATTGATAAAAATAGATTTGTAAATAGATAAAATCATAAAATCGAGGAGAAAACTTTGGTAAAAATGCCGAAGAAGTTTTTGCTCCACTTTCTACTAGATGTGCTATTATAGTGGAGGTGCCAATACAGTATCTAGTTACAGCGGCGATTTTAGCACCGGCGGGAAGAATAAGGTTTTCCTGCGACGCACTGTAGCGAAAATAAAAGACGAAAGTGGAGAAAGGTTATGAGCACAGAGCAGCTTTGGGAACTGGAAGACGCAAAAAGCCGTTTATTGAGGCAGGCATATCGTATGAAACAGGAGTGTCCTCACATGTCGCCGGTGGGGTTAGAGAGTGAATTATATGCGACGATTATGGCGGAAGTCAGAGATATCACCAGCAGAATACAAAGGAGTGCAGAAGCATAGCGTACAGATGATATGCAGTCGGGAAAATATCCCCGGCTGCTTTTTGATTCTTTGATTAAAAATTATGCCGAAAACCTTAGCGGTTTAAAAACTCTTTGTGCCGGAGGGGGTGGAACGGCAGCGCACATTTTATTTTGGACAGAAATAGGAAAATAGTATCATTATGGTGCTAGACAGGAGCGTGGAAAATGATTATAATTTTTATTAGTAGGAACAGAGCAAAAGAGGGGTTTTTACATGAATGAGATTATTACCAGGTTAAATGAAATCGAGGAAAAAGCAGAGGCGATTATCAACGACGCCAAATCCCGGAAAGAGCAGTTAGTTTCCCAGATGGAGCAGGACAAGAGTGAGATAGACAGACGGATTGAGCAGTCCGAGCGGGAGACTGAGCAGCGGCTGACAGAACAGTTCTTCGGGGAAACGAAGCAGCAGATTACCCGTATGGAGGATGAGACAAAAGAGGCGGTGCGCTGTTTAGAAGAGGAATTTGCCCGGACGAAGGAACAGCGGGCGGAGGAATTGTTCCGGAAAATCATACAGATGTAACGGCAGAACGATGCGGAGTGGAAAAGGAGTATGATATGTCAGGTGGTTTGTTGGAATACAGCGGATTGGTGACAAAAACAAAGGCGATGAGCGGCAGGCTGTTGGGGAAAGAGGATTACATCAGGCTTTCAGAGTATGAGACGGTGGACGCTTTTATTTCTTTCCTGCGGGAAGCAGAAGGGTATGCGCCGATTTTTGCCAGCCATGAAGAGATTGCCCACCGGGGGCAGGTGGAGGCGGTGATACGCAACTCTCTTTACGGAGATTACAAAAGGCTTTACCAGTTTGCCCATGGGGAACAGCGGGCGGGATTAGAGCTTGTCTTTTTTCGCTATGAGGTGAATGTGTTAAAGACCTGTTTGGAATATGCCATGACAGGGAGCCATTATGAACTGGGCTATCTGAAGTTGATTTTTGACGGTCATGCCTGTTATGATGCGGGGATGGCGGCGCAGGCGGAGAGCTTTCAGGAACTTTTGGCGGCGGTGGCAGGCACGGATTATGAGCGGTTTTTACATCGTATGTCGGAAAACGGGGAGATGAGCTATGCAGATTACGCCTTCGGGCTAGATGTGTATTATTATAAGAATGCCTGGAAGCGAAAACAGAAGATACGGGATAAAAATGTAAAGCGGATGATGGAAATTCTGCTGGGAACAGAAATCGACTGGCAGAATATTATGTGGATATACCGCTCGAAGCGCTTCTATCAGATGAAGCCTGCGGATATCTATGTCAATCTCATTCCCGTCACCTACCGCCTGAAAAAAGAACAGCTGCGGCAGATGATAGAGGCGGAGACGGTGGAAGGCTTTTTGGAGCATTTGGCGAAAACCGCTTACTTCAAGGGAAAAGACGCCGTCGCCAGCATACAGGAGGAGCTTACAGAGCAGAAGATTATGGAGAGGACCTACCGCATTGTCTGCAGGAAATACCCCATGTCCTTAGCTCCGGTGCTGAAGTTTTTATATGACAAAGAACACGAAATAGACCTTTTGACTTCCATATTAGAGGGAATCCGTTATCAGCTTCCCGCAAGGGAAATCAAAGAGCTGGTTTTAACAATGTAGATGGAGGGTTTTTAAAGTGGTAGAAAAAATGAAACTGCTTCACATTACAGGACCCAAAGCGGACATTGACCGGGTGATGGATACATATCTCAGCAATTATGAGATACATTTTGAGAATGCCATTGCCAGTCTGAATAATCTCGCCAATGTCCGTCCCTTTGTGGAGAGTAATCTTTATAAAGAGGAATACGCAAAAGCAAAGCTTCTCTGGGAGGAGTTCGGCAGGGAAGACATGTATCCCACGGAGAAAATGAAAGCGGAGGAAGCGGCGCAGGTCATTGACAGCATTTATGCCCTGACGGAGGAAATCGTAACAAGGCAGGAGCAGCTAAAGCAGGAGCGGCTTGCAGCGGCAAAGCTGATGGAGGCAATAGAGCCTTTCCGGGAATTAGATTATGAATTTAAAAAAATTTTGGAATTTCAGTTTATTGCATACCGTTTCGGGCGGATATCCAGAGACTATTACCAGAAGTTAGAGCGGTATATCCACGATACCGACCACATTCTGTTTTATGAATGCCACAGTGATGAGGACTATGTCTGGGGCGCCTATTTTGTTCCGAAAATGTATGTGGCGGAGGTGGATGCGGTGTGCCTTTCCTTTCACTATGAGAGGATTTATGTGCCGGATACCATCGAGGGTACGCCGGACGCTGCTTATCTGGAATTAGAGCAGCAGATAAAAGCCTATGAAAAGGAAGAGCTTTCCCTGAAAAATAAGATGCGGGAATTGTTGGAAAAGCATGAGAGACAGCTCATATGCGCTTACTATTCCCTGCAGGCATACTGCCGGAACTTTGATATTCGTAAAATGGCGGTCTGCACCAAGCCAAAATTCGACGGCAGCGGCATAAGTGAGTATTATATCCTCTACGGCTGGATGAGCAAGCGGGACGCCGCCTTGTTGGAGCGGGATATCGAGGGGGATGAGAAAGTCCACATCATGGAAGAGGACGTGGATGAAACCTCTATCTCCGGTCCACCCACCAAATTGCGGAATCCTAAAATCTTCAAGCCCTTTGAGATGTTTGTGCAGATGTACGGGCTGCCTGCCTATAATGAGATGGACCCCACGATTTTTATTGCGCTGACCTATACGCTGATGTTCGGCATCATGTTCGGGGACGTTGGACAGGGACTTTGCCTGGTGGCAGGAGGCTTTGCCCTGTATAAGCTGAAAAAAATGAACCTTGCGGCAATTATCTCCGTGGCAGGCATCTGGTCTACGGTTTTCGGCTTCCTTTACGGCAGCATATTCGGCTTTGAGGATATTCTGGAACCAATCTGGATGCGCCCCATGGACAATATCATGACCACATTGATGTTAGCCATCGGTTTCGGCATGGTGCTTATCCTAATCGCCATGGTGATAAATATTGTAAATGCCATCCGGGCAAAGGATATGGGCAGAATGCTCTTTAGCGCCAGCGGCATTTCCGGTATCATCTGTTACGGCTGTGTGGTCATCTGCATTGTGCTCTATGCCACAGGTCATGCACTTCCCGCCACGGGGATTTTAGTGGTGGCGGTAGGCATTCCGCTGCTTGCCATTATGCTGAAGGAACCGCTTTCTAACCTGTTAGAGCGCAAAAAGAACATTTTCCCGGAGGGAAGCAAGGGAATGTTTTTTGTGGAGGCGTTCGTAGAGTTATTCGACGTGGTATTAAGCTACGCCACCAACAGTATCTCCTTTGTCCGAGTGGGCGCCTTCGCCTTAAGCCATGCCGGAATGATGGGCGTGGTAATGACACTGGCGGGCTACGAGAGCGGCTCCCCCAATATGATTGTGGTGGTGCTGGGAAATATCTTAGTCAGCGGTCTTGAGGGACTGGTAGTCGGAATACAGGTACTGCGTCTGGAATATTACGAGATGTTCAGCCGTTTTTATAAAGGTACGGGAAAACCGTTCCAATCATTTTTTAAGAAATCATCAGGAGGAAAATAACAATGGCAAAAATCATTTTAACAGCAATCTTAATTTTCAGTATGGTAATTCCCTTCGGAGGCTACTACCTCTCCAGGAAAAAAGAACGCAGCTTCAAAGCGTCCTTAGCAGTCAATATCCTGCTGTTCTTCGGAACCTTAGTAACAGCTGACATGCTCCTGTTCAGCGGCCACATCTACGCCGCCGACACCGCCGCCGCATCCGCCGAAGGCTGGCGCTACCTAGCAGCCGCCCTCTCCACCGGACTCTCCTGCATCGGCGCCGGCGTAGCCGTAGCCAGCGCAGCCAGCGCAGCCATCGGAGCGTTGAGCGAGGATTCGAGTATCATGGGTAAAGCCCTGATTTTCGTAGCCTTAGCCGAATCCATAGCCTTATACGGACTGTTGATTTCCTTCTCCATCCTCGGCTAATAAATATGAGAAATAGAGTTTATTAAAATCACCAGTAGGTACATTGAATTAGAAGCAGGCAGCGAAGTTGAAGTTACTGAAAATGGCAAAGAGTGTTCAGTATATTTTAGGGTTAGAAAATGAAGTCATTGAAAAATAGTAAAGCGGGTATTGTATATTTTGAGGTTAGAAAGTGACTAACAGAGAAAATAAAGTCACTGAAAAATAGCAAAGCGGATATTGTATATTGAGCCAGAAAACAGCTAGAAAGTTTCGATGTCCTCCGGAAGTCCCTTTGAAGAACGCCGGTGCTTAGCGAGGTATTTTCGAGCTTAGCATCCGCTGCGTTTTTCACGGAGCGAGAGCGTGACTTCAGGAGGATGTCGGAACTTTCTAGCGTCCCTCTTGCCAAGTTCTTCATAGGAGGCATCCGGGTTTACCTAGCGCCCCGGAACTTCCTAGCGTCCCTCTCGCCAATCACCCTTTTTCACAGAGCGAGAGCGTGACTTCAGGAGGATGTCGGAACTTCCTGGCGTCCCTTTTGGCAGAAACCTCTGATTATTATACAAGGAAGAAGGAACTCAACCATGAAAATGTTCTTAATCAGCGACAACATAGACACCTACACCGGTATGCGTTTAGCCGGCGTAGAAGGCGTCGTCGTCCACGAACGGGAAGAATTAAAAGCCGAACTGGACAGGGTATTTGCAGACAAAGAAATCGGCATTGTGCTCCTGACGGAGAAATTCGGCAGGGACTTCCCGGATTTGATAGACGAAGCAAAATTAAACCGCAGAACCCCATTGATTGTGGAGATACCCGACCGCCACGGCACCGGGCGAAGCAAAAACTTTATAACAGATTATGTAAATCAGGCAATCGGGCTGAAACTTTAAAATTGCCGGGGCGGAGGAAACGTTACCGGAACAATAGGTAAGGAGTGAACGGCAGCGCAGAGCTGCTGTGCCCGGAGGTTTGAATGAAATGAGGCAATTATGGAAATCAACGAAAAATTAGACATTTTCTTTGAGGCAGCGATTGCAGCGGCAAATAAGCAGAGCGCAGAAATTTTAGAAGAGCAGAAAGAGGCTTATCAGCAGGCAATCGGAGACTATGAAAAAAGTAAATTAGCGGGGCAGAAAACAAGGGAGCGCGCCATGGAGGCGAAAATTAAAAAAGAAGCCAACCGCAGGGTGTCGGAGCAGGCAATGCTGCAAAAGCGCGCTTACCATGAGGCGGTGGAAGAGAAAAAAGAAGCCTTATTTGCCCTGGTGGAGGAAAAACTAAAGGATTACTGCGGCAGCAGGGAGTACGAAGCGTTCCTCATAAGCCGTATCAGACAGGCGAAGGCTTTTGCTAAGGGAGAGGAAATCGTGATTTACCTTGCGCCTGCGGATAAGGCAAGGAAGGAACAGTTAGAGCGGGAGACGGGCGTTTCCTTAGAAGTGAGTGAGGAAAACTTTATCGGCGGTATCCGTGCAGTGATTGCGGCAAAAAATATTTTGATTGACGAATCCTTTGCAGGCAGGCTGCGTCAGGAAAAAGATAATTATTCTTTTTAATCAGGAGCGGAAAAACATGGGTGTAACAGGAAAAATTTATGGAATCAACGGTCCGGTTATCTCCATTTTAGGCAATCTCGGCTTTAAAATGAACGAGATGGTCTATGTGGGGGAAAAGCGGTTAGTGGGGGAAGTCATTGGACTGACCAAAGAGAAAACCACGGTGCAGGTCTATGAGGAAACCTCCGGCTTAAAACCGGGCGAACTGGTGGAGGGAACGGGAGGCGCCATCAGCGTCACCTTAGCCCCCGGTATTCTGAACAATATTTTTGACGGTATCGAGCGTCCCTTAGAGGCGATTGCAGAGGAACACGGCGTCTTTATCCCCAAGGGGGCGGACGTAGACCTGTTAAATAAGGAAAAAAAGTGGAATGCGCATATCACGGTACAGCCGGGAGAAAAGCTGTATCCGGGCAGTATTATTGCGGAGGTGCCGGAGACAAAATCCATCGTTCATAAGGTCATGCTGCCGCCGGGAGTTTCCGGGGAGGTGCTGTCGGTACAGCCCGACGGGGACTATACCATAGAGGAAGAACTGGTGCGCATAAGGACAGACAAAGGGGAAGAGCTTTCCCTTACCATGACCCAGAAATGGCCCATTCGGATTCCCAGACCCATCGCAAAACGTTACCCTGCAGACCGTCCCTTAGTGACAGGACAGCGTATCCTTGATACCCTGTTTCCCATTGCAAAAGGCGGAACAGCGGCTCTGCCCGGCGGGTTTGGAACGGGAAAAACCATGACCCAGCATCAGCTGGCAAAATGGTGCGACGCCGACATTATCATTTATATCGGCTGCGGGGAGCGCGGCAACGAGATGACCAACGTCCTCGAAGAGTTTGGGGAGTTAGAGGACCCTAAGACAGGAAATCTTCTGATGGACCGGACTACCCTGATTGCCAACACCTCAAACATGCCGGTGGCGGCAAGGGAGGCAAGCATTTATACCGGAATTACCTTAGCGGAATATTATCGGGATATGGGCTATCACGTGGCAATCATGGCGGACTCCACCTCAAGATGGGCGGAGGCGCTTCGCGAGCTTTCCGGACGTTTGGAGGAAATGCCTGCGGAGGAGGGCTTCCCGGCGTATCTGGCTTCAAGACTCTCCGCTTTTTACGAGCGGGCAGGCTATGTGGAAAATTTAAACGGCAGCGACGGCAGCGTCACCATCATCGGGGCGGTTTCCCCTCAGGGAGGCGATTTCTCCGAGCCGGTCACCCAGAACACCAAGCGTTTTGTCCGCTGCTTTTTAGCGCTGGATAAATCCTTAGCCTATGCGAGACATTACCCCGCCATCAACTGGCTTACCAGCTACTCCGAATATGTGGGGGATTTGTCCGAGTGGTACAGCCATAATGCGGGAGAAAATTTTGTGAACTGCCGGAATGAGATACTGGGCATTCTCACCACGGAAAACCGTTTAAATGAGATTGTAAAATTAATCGGCAGCGATGTACTGCCGGATGACCAGAAGCTGATTTTGGAGATTGCAAGGGTCATTCGCCTCGGTTTCTTACAGCAGAACGCATTCCATAAAGAGGACACCTTTGTACCCATGGAAAAGCAGCTGAAAATGATGGAGGTCATTCTTCATCTTTATGACAGGTGTAAAGACTTAATTGAGATGAATATGCCGATGGCGCTGCTTAGGGAGAGCGATGTGTTTGAGAAAATCATTGCCATCAAATATGATGTTCCCAATAAGGAATTAGAGCGTTTTGAGAGCTATGACAGAATGATAGAAGAATTTTATGAGCATTTAGTGGCAGTCAATGCCTGAGGAAAGGGAGGAAAGTTATGTCGATTGAATATTTAGGCTTAAGTGAAATCAACGGACCTCTGATTGCCATTGAGGGGATTGAAAATGCCTTTTATGATGAAATCGTGGAGTTTCGCACGGAGGGAAAGAAAAAATTAGGGCGTATCGTGGAAATCAACGAGGATAAAGCTGTGATACAGGTCTTTGAGAGCACGGCGGAAATGTCGTTGTTAAACACCCGCACCACCCTGACGGGACGCCCCATGGAAATCGCCCTGTCGGAGGATTTGCTAGGGAGAACCTTTAACGGCATCGGGCAGCCCATTGACGGATTAGGACCGGTCAAAGCAGAGGTGATGAGGGACGTCAACGGACAGCCTATGAACCCCTGCAGCAGGGAGTATCCGAGAAACTATATCCGCACCGGAATTTCAGCCATTGACGGTCTGACCACGTTAATCCGCGGACAGAAGCTGCCGATTTTCTCCGGCAACGGACTGCCCCACGACGAGCTTGCCGCTCAGATTGTAGAGCAGGCGAGCCTTGGAGACGATGCGGACGACAGTGAACAGTTTGCCGTGGTATTTGCGGCGATGGGCGTAAAATATGACGTGGCGGAGTATTTTAAACGGCGCTTCGAGGAATGCGGCGCAAGCTCCCACGTGGTCATGTTTTTAAACCTTTCCAACGACCCGGTGGTGGAGCGTCTCATTACCCCGAAGGTGGCGCTGACGGCGGCGGAATACCTTGCTTTTGAAAAAAATATGCACATACTTGTGATTTTGACGGATATGACCTCCTTTGCGGAGGCAATGCGTGAGGTTTCCTCCTTAAAGGGAGAAATCCCCAGCAGAAAAGGGTATCCGGGCTATCTTTACAGTGAATTTGCGGCGCTCTACGAGCGTGCGGGCATTGTGAAGGGTTCCTCCGGTTCCGTGACCCAGATACCGATTCTTACCATGCCAAACGACGATATCACCCATCCGATTCCGGACCTGACCGGATATATCACCGAGGGGCAGATTGTGTTAGAGCGTGCCCTGCATCAGAAAAACATTTATCCGCCTATCAATGTGCTGCCCTCCTTATCCCGTCTGATGAAGGACGGGATCGGGGCGAAGTACACCAGGGAGGACCATCAGGACGTAGCAAACCAGCTGTTTTCCTCTTATGCAAGGGTGGGGGAGGCGAGAGACCTTGCCAGCGTCATCGGCGAGGATGAATTGTCACCCATCGACAAGAAATACTTACAGTTCGGAACTGCCTTTGAGCAGGAGTTTGTGGGGCAGGGGGCGAGTGAAAACCGTACCATTGCAGAGACTCTGGACATTGGCTGGCGGCTTTTGCATATCCTGCCGAGGGAGGAATTAGACCGGATTGATACGAAGATATTAGAGAAGTACTATACGGAGAACACGGAAACGGCACAGGAGTAGGAGGCGGCGTATGGACCCGAATACATTTCCAACAAAAGGGAATCTCATACTGGCGAAAAATTCATTGGCGCTGTCAAAGCAGGGCTTTGATTTGATGGATAAAAAACGAAATATTCTTATCCGGGAGCTGATGGATTTGATTGCGGAGGCGACAGATATTCAGGAGGAAATCGACACCACCTTTACCAACGCCTACCGGGCGCTGCAGAAGGCGAATATCCAGATGGGGATTCACGAGGTGGAGCAGGTTTCCTTAGCTGTTCCGGTGGAAAATTCTATCCGTATTAAGCGTAGAAGCGTTATGGGGACGGAGATACCAAAGGTGGAGTATGAGAAGAAGGAGCAGAAGCCGGCGTATTCGTTTTACCATACCAGAATGTCCTTAGATGAGGCGTGCGAACAGTTTGAGAAGGTGAAGGAGCTGACGATACGGTTGGCGGAGATTGAAAATTCGGCGTATCGACTGGCGTACAATATTAAAAAGACGCAGAAGAGGGCGAATGCGCTGCAGAATATTACGATACCGAAGTATGAGAATCTGGCGAAGGAGATACAGGAGTATTTGGAGGAGAAAGAACGGGAGGAGTTTACCAGGTTGAAGGTGATAAAAAAGATGAAGGGGTGACTGGTTCGCAGGCTGTGGAGGCAGCGGGCACAAAGAACGCTCTGTTTTTGTTCCGATGTACGGAAATAAGATATTCTAAGAAATCTGCAGGATGGTTGTGGCGGCGGACGCAGCCGGTACAAAGTCGCCCTCCATGGCTCCGTTGTACCTCAAACAGACGTCGTGTCTGTTTGCTGCTGGGTATCGGGCAGATTTCTAAGAATATCTAATTTCCTCCCATAGTCACAAAAACAGAGCATTCTTTGTGCCCGCTGCCAATATCAGTTATCGAATAAGTTACGCCTTGTTACTTTATGTTATGGTGGTTAATCTTTTGGGATTGGCTTCGACTTGGTAAAATGGGGTGTTGTAATATTTTGGCGAGTGTAATGTTTAGAAGAAAAGGGCTTTGATGGGAAAAGGATTGGTGTGAAATGTGCCGCCCCTAAAAGTTAGATTAAAAATCTGACGATTGGGGGCGATACATTTGCGACAGTCTTTTTTGGGTTTAAATGATAGAGATTATTTAATGGTTATGAGTTCTCGGTACCACTTTAGGGAATCTGCGTAGGCGTTGTATACGGTGGTGATGGGGATGTCTTTTAGGAGCATTTGGCGGGATACTTCCTGCCAGTTAGCGGATTCGTAGTGGGTGATGAAATCTAAAATTTCGCCGAGGGAGCCTTGATGGTGGAGCAGGGCGGCTTCTATTTCGTGGGAAACACGGACCAGCTGCAGGGCTTCTTCCATGGGTTTTTCCAGGATAATGTCTAAGATGGAGAAAAGTCCCATGAGGAAGGCTTCGGAGGCTTTTCCGGCAAGACCGAAGGCGGGGGCAAGGTTCTCGGCGAATTTGGCGCGGAGAAGGGAAAGCCTGGTGACTTCGGTGGGCTTGTCGGAGCAGAGTTCATTGACTACGGCGGTGTTGAGCCAGCGGCGCAGTTCTTTCTGACCTAACATGGCGGCGGCGTGGCGGATGGAGGTTATCTCTGAGTTGAGCGCCATTTTATTTACTATTTGTAATAAAAGAATAGCCAGAGCGGTGTCGCGGCTGATGATGTCGGCGGCTTTGGTCAGGTCGAAATCTTCGGTGTTTACCAGATTCATTAATTCAATATAGTTGACTTTCAGGGGGGCTACTTCGGAAGCCCCTTTTGTGATGGGGAGACGGAAGAAGCTGCCCTCGAAGAGGGAGCAGGAGCCGTCTGCCTTCAGGGTGTCAAAAGCCTCCATGGTCTGGATGTTGGAGGCGCCCAGCTTTAAGGAGGGGTAGAGCTTGTTGAAGTAGATTCGCGCTTTGGTGATGTCTACCTTCTGGCTGTCGATTAAGATGTAGTCCATCAGTTTTAGGATGGGGGCGCTGCTTTCGTAGCTGGCAGCCGGGAGATTGCGGATGGCAAGCTGGTATCCCTGGGCTTTTAGCTCAGTTAAGCGGTTTAAGTACATCTCAATCGGGGGAATGGTGTTGTCAATCAGCAGGACTACCCGGTTTCGGGGAGCGCTGCATTGCCCCGGAATATCGGAAAAAATGGAGATGTTTCCGATGGAAACGAAAACCTTGTCCGCGGAGGAAAGGGTTTCAATTCCTACCGCCTCCATCAGCTCAAGCCCCGCAATGCGGGAGGCACCGTCGTTCTGCCCGGTTCCAAGGAAGCTGGGCTGTAGGAAAAAGTTGTGCTTCTGTGTAAACAGGGAATAGGCACTGACTTTTAAATTTTCATCAAATAAAGGAATTAAAGTAACTAGCATAAGCATTCTCCTTTGCAAGAAAAAATTAGTTTCTGTTAGTTCCACTATACTATATTTTGGGGAAATTTACATTCTTTTTTCAAAAAAAGATACGCATTTTTTACAATAATTGGATAAAAAATAAATTGTAAGAAATGCTTGATATTTTGTAGAAATTGTGAAAAACTAGAGATAAGAAATGTGAAGAGAAAGGTGGGGGTTTTATGTTACAGCAGTGGAAAGAAACAGAAAGACCGCAGGAAGAGGAATTATCTTCCCGCTTAAAGGCAGCCAGGGAAAAATTGCAGGAACAGCAGATGAAGGTAAAGGAGCACAAGCTTCCGGTACTGGTTTTAGTGGAGGGCTGGGGAACTGCGGGCAAGGGCTATGTCATAGGACAGCTGATAAAAAATATTGACCCCCGCTTCTTCAAGGTAGCCTCCATGACAGACCCGACGGAGGAGGAGAAAAGAAAGCCCTTTTTGTACCGTCATTTTGCCAACATTCCGGAGGCGGGGAAATTCTGTTTTCTGGATTCCGGCTGGATGAATGAGGTGGTGCGGGCGCGCCTTTACGGAAAAATGGAGGATGAGGAATACGCCGCACGGATTGAGAGTATCAAGCGGTTTGAGCGGCAGCTGACGGACAACGGCTATCTGGTGGTGAAGCTGTTTCTTCATATTGGAAAGAAGGAGCAGGAGAAACGTATCAGCCAGCTGTCTGGGGCGAAGGATACCCGGTGGAGGGTCAGCAAAAACGACCAGTGGCAGAATGAGCATTACAAAACCTGCTTAGAGGCATTTGACAGTTATCTCAAGGACACCAACATGCCCTCGGCGCCCTGGTACATCATAGACGCAAAATCGAGAAAATGGACGGAGCTGCAGGCGCTTGAAATTTTGACGGAGGGCATAGAAGTCGCCCTTGCCAACAACGCCATGGCAGTGCCGATTTTACAGAATGTATTCCCTATGGAAAAAATGCCCCTGCTCTCAGAGATTGACTTAGATAAATCCTTAGAGGACGCAGAGTACAGGGAAGAATTAAAGAGCTTGCAGCAGCGGTTAGGGGAGCTTCACAACCGACTGTACCGCAAGAAAGTGCCTGTCATCATCGCCTATGAGGGTTGGGATGCGGCAGGAAAGGGCGGAAATATCAAGCGTATCGCAGGGGCGTTAGACCCCAGGGGATATGAGGTGCACCCCATTGCAAGCCCGGAGCCCCATGAAAAGGCAAGGCATTATCTCTGGCGGTTCTGGACCAGGCTGCCAAAGACGGGACACATTGCCATTTTTGACCGTACCTGGTACGGCAGGGTGATGGTGGAGCGGCTGGAGGGCTTTTGCAGTGAAAATGACTGGAAACGCGCCTACAACGAAATCAATGAGTTTGAGAAGGAGCTTCACGACTGGGGCGCTGTCATTATCAAATTCTGGGTGCAGATAGACAAGGATACCCAGTTAGAGCGGTTTAATGATAGACAGAATACGCCGGGAAAACAGTGGAAGATTACCGATGAGGACTGGCGGAACCGGGAAAAATGGGATTTATACGAGGACGCCGTCAACGAGATGATACAAAAGACCAGCACCACCTACGCTCCGTGGCATATCTTAGAATCCGTAGATAAAAAATATGCCAGAATCAAAGCGTTAAAAATTGTGGTGGAAGAACTGGAAAAGGTGCTTTAGTACGGTGGTCATACAGAGCATTATATGCTATAATGTGCCCATGAGCAAGGAGTAGTGAGAATGCCGTATTTATTGATAACAGCAGCCGTATTCTGGATAGATTTTTTCGTGAAAAACCATATGGACAAAAAATATGCCTGCAAGGTGGTACATTCGAGATTTCGGGACAAAATACGGGTGGAAAAATATTACAATAAAGGAGCTGCGCTGAATTTTCTTGCCAAAAGACCAAAGCTCATGCGCAGTCTCCATACCGCCATATTAGCGGTTGTGGCGGTGATGTATTATCTGCTGCTAAAGATGCAGGGGAAGCCTCTGTCTAAGATGGGGACTTCCCTGCTGCTTGGCGGGGGATTGAGTAATCTTTATGACCGCTATGCCAGGGGGCATGTGGTGGATTATTTCCATATAAACATAGGTCCGGCGTGGTTCCGGAATATTATTTTTAATTTATCCGATTTTTGTGTTTTTATCGGGGCAGCAGCAGCGGCGGCAGGAAGTGAACAGCCGTAAAAGAAAAACGGGGACAGGGATATGACACGGGAAGCTTATCAGAGAATGACAGAATACATAAAAAAAGAGCCGAAGAGGGTCCGGCGAATCAACCGGATGAACCAGCTTTTGACAGGGATTGTGTTTTGTATGTACCCGCTGTTTCTGCTTATGCTGTTTTTAGAAAAGGATATTTTTCTATTCCGGGCGGTGGTTGTTCCGGCAGTTTCTTTCGTGGCAGTGACGCTGTTTCGATATCTGTTAAACGTACCCCGTCCCTATGAAAAATTTCAATTAGAGCCGGTGTTAGAGAAAGATACCAAAGGGAAATCATTTCCCAGCCGCCATGTATTTTCGGTTTATATGATTGCTGCCACGGTGTTTGTGTACCATCACGATGCAGGAATTTTACTGGGCGTGCTGGGGTTGTTTCTTGCGGGCATCCGGGTGGCAGGAGGCGTCCATGAGCCGAGGGACGTGATTGCCGGGGCGGTTATCGGTATTTTGTGCACTGCAGTGGGATATTATTTGATACCGATGGCTTAAGAGTTATGACAAAAAGCAGGAGGAACTGATATGGAGGAATTTATAAAAAATGGTTTGAATATGGCGCAGATGGAGTATGTGGTACAGCTTTTTAATCCCAGCATGGACGATTATCTGTATGTCTATGATTTGAAGGAGGACCATTACCGCATTTCTTCCCATGCCACTGAGCGTTTCTTTATGGAGACAGACCATTTTTATAACGCAGAAAAAGAACACATGAAATTTGTCTATGAGGAAGACGTGCCGCTTCTGGCGGAGGAATTGCGGCAGGTGAAAAGCGGAACGCTTCTGTTCCACAATCTGCATTACCGCTGGTTAGATAAAGAGGGAAACCCAATCTGGATTAATTGCCGGGGAAAAGTGTTAAAGGATGAGAGCGGGGAACCTGCATTTCTCATTGGCTGCATCAATGAAATTGGAAAACGTCAGAAGGCCGACAATGCCACAGGGCTTTTGGGTGAGACAAGCCTTTCTATTTATGTCAAGCAGTATGAAGGGAAGCTGCCCAAGGGATTTTTCCTGCGGCTGGGTGTAGACGATTTTAAGGACATCAACGGCGGACTGGGGATAGAGTACGGAGATTTTATTTTAAAATGGCTTGCCGATTGCATCAGTGAGAACATTGAACCGGGGCAGAAAGCCTACCGGCTGTTTTCCGATGAATTTATGGTGGTGGATTTTAACGGCGGAAACAGGGACAAAGCTATCCGGTTTTATAAGAATGTGAGAAAATCCATCGATTCCTTTATTGAAGAGAACGGCTATCAGTCTATCTTTACTATTTCCGGCGGCATTTTAACCACGGAGGGCATTGACGGGGAATACGAAAGCGTGATGAAGCTCTCCGAGTTTGCCTTAGGGGAGGCAAAAGCCAATGGAAAGAACCGCTGCTGTGTTTTTGACCCGGAGCACTACAAGGTATTCCTGCGGAGAAAGGATTTAAAGGCGCAGCTCCATCATGCGGTAAACCATGATTTTGAAGGCTTTGAGGTGTATTTCCAGCCTATTGTGGATTCGAAGAATTACAATTTGAAGGGAGCGGAGTCGCTGATGCGTTTTACTCTGCCGGATGGGGAGAGGGTGTCTCCGGCGGAATTTATACCGCTGTTAGAGGAAACTGGACTCATTATCCCGGCAGGAAAATGGCTGATGCGGCGTGCGATTTCTCTGTGCAGCAAATGGCAGAAATATATCCCGAATTTCCGGGTTAATGTCAATCTTTCCTATGTGCAGGTGATGAAAAGCCAGGTGTTAAAGGAGATTATGACTGCCATTAAGGAGAGCGGCATAGCGCCGGAGTGTGTGGGTATTGAGCTGACAGAGAGCGGGTATTTAGATTCCAGTCCGCATTTTAAGAAGCTGTGGGCAGGGCTGAAGGAAAACGGCGTACAGGTGATTTTAGATGATTTCGGAACAGGATATTCGAATCTGCACTGCTTGGGAGATTTAGAGCCCACTTACATAAAAATAGACCGTTCCTTTACGGCAAAGGCGCTGAATAATGAGTACGAGCACAATCTGATGGTGCAGATTATCGAAATGAGCCATAGCCTGGGGTTGGGAATCTGCATAGAGGGCATTGAGACAGAAGAAGAGCTTGCCATTATGGAGCCGCTGGCGCCGGATTATATCCAGGGATATTTCTTTGGCAAGCCCAATTCGGAAAATGATTTTGAACAGAAGTTTATTCGTTACTGCTGACACGGCATCATGCACTGCGCTGCATGGCGTCCGGTCAACAGGTAACGTTTATTCTGCTGGATTTTGCAGCTTCCGGTATTCCCGCGGAGTCTGCCCGAAGCGCTTTTTAAAAGTACGGTTAAAATAAGATAAGTTTTCAAATCCCACTTCCTCCGCAATGGCGAGAACGGAGGAGTCGGAGGAGAGCAGCAGACGAGACGCCATGGTGAGCCGGTATTCGTTGAGGTATTCAATGAAGGAGGTTCCCATGGTGTTTTTAAAATATTTCATAAAATGAGACTGGCTTAAGCCCACCTCCGCTGCAATATCTTCGATGGTGATTTTATTCATGTAATTATTTTCAACGTATTTTAAAATCAGCTTCATTTTTTCTAAGGATTTATAGTTCTTCTTCTGCGGCTCTTTCGTGCTGCACTTGTGAAACAGGATAAAAAAGAACATGAAAAGCTGGCTCTTGATAAAGAGCTGGTAGCCTGTGGGATTGGTTTTGCTGATTTCGTCGTTGGCGTCGATACAGGCGGCAATCTCATTGTAATGGGGGCTGTCCGGCGTATAAAGCAGCGGAACAGAGACGCTTCCGGAAAGCAGCGGCAGAAAGAAGTCCGTGTTGCAGGTGTCCGTCTTTTTGGAAATCAGCATGTTGGGGTGGAAAATGATGTTTTCATACTCCATACTTTCATTTTCAAACTGCTCGATGGAATGCAGCTGCCCCGGCAGAATCAGCGCAATCGTGCCTGCGGAAACGGTGTGCGGGGTGAAATCCACATTGATAACGCCCCTCCCCTTTTTAATGTAAATCAGCTCCATCTCATCATGCCAGTGGATTGGCACATAAGGGAAATCCAACGGAATGGAACAGAGGTAGGTGATGTAGGGGAACAGGGGGTTGCCGTGTAAAATTTTTTCCTGGTAATTTTCGTATTCTAAGATGTTCATGTTGAGTGCGTCCTTTTTCCTGAAACCGGGTTTACATTTTGATAAAAAAAGGATATAATATATTCACAAGGCAGTCGGAACGATAGACGCAACCTATCCGTTTCCGGCAATTATAGTCAGTAAAAATAGCGTCCTACTTTACCAGAGCGGGGACGCTATTTTTTATGCTTGTCATTATCGTTGCGAATAAAAGATGCTACGGCGATAAGAACCATTACAAATGCAAATAAATCGCTATATGTAACGTACATAAAACCACCCCTTTCTCAAGGCTCAGAAAGCAGATGGTGCGCCCTCCCGGCTGCCATGTCAGTATATTTAGTTCATTCGTTTTTATTTTATAGTTATTAGTTTAACATAAATAGTTCAAACTGGGAATCGAAAACTTAAGGATAGGCTTTTTGATACTTGTTACTGATTATAAGGGATATCATGCAGATGGCAGGCAGAATTTCAGAAATAAAAATGATAGTATAAAAAATGCAACATTTCTTATAAAAATGTTGCATTTTTCTTTACACATATTATATCGGAACACATTTCCAAAACTTTAGCCCTTTTTTTCATTTTTTATAAAAATCTATTTCCATAAAGATGGAATCCCGCTCATCCTGTTCGATTCCCAGATATTTTTTCGTCACTGCATAAGAAGAATGATTGTAAATATCCATCAGAAGCGCCGGGGGAGTGCCCTGTTTCCACGCATAGTAACCAAAGGTTTTCCGCAGGGAATGGCAGCTGATATGTTCTTCGTGAAGACCGTCCTCTGCGGCATGTTTAATGATACGGTATGCCTGGGAGCGGTTCAGCGGTGCGGTGTAATCGGTGTTTCTTGTAAAAATATAGTTGCCGGGAGTGGCGGTTTTCCGTTCTTTTCTCAGTGCTTCTAATGCTTTCTTTACATGGTTGTTTAGGGCAATCATGGTTCTTTTTCCGGTCTTTTTTTCCTGAAGAAACAGATGTGTGTGATAGCATTTCTGCTCAAAATCGTAGACGTCCTGCCAGCGCAAAGACAGGATATCGCTGATACGCAGTGCGGTGTGCAGCCCTATGACAATCAGCGCTTCATTTCGCGGCGAGGGGTTCACGCTTTGATAATAATCTATAAATTTCTGCAATTCTTCTTTTTCCCTAATCGGTTGTGTTGTTCCCATAAAATCCTCCATTTCTGCAGCAGTGAAAGTGCTGCCGTTGTTTTTTTAAGTGCAACAATATTATAAGAATTGTTGCATTCACTTTCACTGGTAGGAAGGAAACAAGGAGGTTTATTATGCTGAAACTTACATTGCGTCCGGGAGAATTTATTGATATCGGAGAAAACGTCCGGGTGATTTTTTCCGGCGGCTCATCAAACAACATTCATTTATTAGTCGAAGCGCCAAGGGAGGTCAATGTGGCGAGAAGCTCCGCAGGAGGAAACGGGAAATCTCCTTATTACAAGGAGCGGGATATTTCCGAGCAGGCGAAGCGGGAGATTACAGAGATTATCAGGCGGGAAAGGCGCAGTGAGAAAAACAGGGGAACGGGAGTGAACCTTAAGGCAGCAAAGCAGGACAGTTGAACCAAAGAGGGGAGACGCGGGTAATAATGTCGGGCTAACCTAGGGGTCTGACTTATTATAAAGGCATTTTGGTGAATGCAGTTGATTGATTTTTGGCTTATGCCGGGAAGATTTGAAAAAACGGCATTTACAAAATGCAGAAACATAAAAAAAGCTGCGTTATAAAAAGACGCAGGAAACAAACGGGAACGGATTCCCGAAGCAAGCTGCAAAAGTGCAGCAGCCGTAAAATACGAAAATCGTAAAATACGGTAAAAATTTATCACACGGAGGTAAAAATTTATGGTAGTACAGCACAACATGTCAGCGATGAACGCAAACAGACAGTTAGGAATCACAACAGGTTTACAGGCAAAATCTTCTGAGAAGTTATCTTCCGGTTACAAGATTAACCGTGCAGCAGATGACGCAGCAGGTCTTTCCATTTCCGAGAAAATGAGAAGCCAGATTCGCGGTTTAAACAAAGCATCTGACAACGCACAGGACGGTATTTCCTTAATCCAGACCGCT